>Ga0155741_111_pt3 | contig 4637 bp, 5 predicted proteins | sample RifCSPlowO2_01_FD_107395 | JGI IMG/M metagenome (GOLD analysis project Ga0155741, IMG submission 107395) | Candidatus Staskawiczbacteria bacterium RIFCSPLOWO2_01_FULL_33_13 | reverse complement strand
CATCATAATAAGTAAAAATAGGTGTGGCACCATTAGCAATATCTTTTTGCACAATAATATTGCTTTCAAGGGCCAAGTTATAATCTGGGGGATTTCCACTAGGTAGTGTAACGCCTTTGTATAAATTATTATCTTCCAGATAATAGCGTATCCTGTTTATAGTAGCCCCTGGACTTGTTGATCTTGAATAAAAAATAATCTGATTATCGCTTGCGGTATTTAAAGAATAGGATCCTTCAACGCCAGTGGTGGCATTTCTTATTTCATTAGTAAATCGTGAGGTTACGAGTCTTGCTTGATCAACATTATTCAAAGCCGAAAACTGCTGATTTGAACCAGTAAAAATATTAGTAAACAACAATGCCGCCATAATAATTAATACGCCAAAAATAGAAACAGCCACTAAAAGTTCCAGAATAGTAAATCCGGAACTTTTTGAATTTGAAATTTGTAATTTGAAATTTGAATTCAATATTTTAATATTTTAAATTCGTACTATTGCGCCAATAACACCGTTAACACATTATAACCACTAATATTTATATCTTCTATTGTCTGCGTTTGATAACTACCATTTGAAATCTCCACACTATAATCTAGGCCTTCAGTTAATCCAGAAAACATTACTTGCCCTGGCGTGGGGCATCCTGAAACATAATTTAAATTAACACTGGTAACTACTGGAGTTTTAGAAGTATCATCAGTTGATAAAAAAGCTTTGTAACGAATGTATCTTTTTTCATTCAAAGACGCATTAATTACCGTCCCAGAAATTTCATAATAAGAATTTTCTGTTCCATCGGGCCCTTGATATTCCCATGTTGCATTATCATTATTTGCGGCAAGCTGAAACTTGATACTAGTTGCAGGATTCTGACTAGTTGGCTGCCATTCCAAACTAGTGTAAGAAGTTGCATTGGTACCAGTATCAAAAGAAGAAGAAATTAATTGGCCAGAAGTTGCGTAAAAACCACCGAAATCAACTAAACGCAGTGCAGTGGGAATAGTTGCCACATCTACATTGCCATCATCTTGAAAATATTTTTTATCATCAATAAAATTAGCTTGCCCGCTTCCTAATGACCAATCTTGCTGACTCCATATACTTCCTTCAGTTAATTTACTAACACTACTTGAGGGGTTTGTAGTTTCTAATTTTACCAAAGCTCCCTCAATAGGATTTTGTGTGGCCGAATCTTTTACTATCACTAATAAACTATTGGCAGTTTTTGGCCCAATTATTACATTAAAATTTTGACTAGTATCTGGCAATAAATTAATTTGCTGTATGGGAGAAGTACCGTAAATCATATAAGAAGAACTTACTAAAGCTGGCGTGTAAGTATCCCACTCAATATTATTTAACGCTACTTGGCCTTCTGAATTTGAAGTATAACTATTATCAAATTTTAATACATCTGGCGTACCAATTAATTTTGATCCAGTTACTTGTAAATTAATATCGGGCGTTGGAAAACATATTTGATCTTGCAAGTTAAACACCAAATTACTTACTTTATCAATAGAAAAACTTACCTGAGTTATTTGCCCATCTACTATTGTGGAATCTGTTTTTAAAGGATTTGGATTTTGTTGGGTAATGGGATATGTTTGGTCAGTTGAATACCCACTTTTTGTAACCGTAATATGATACCCATTTACACTATTTGGCAAACCCACTTCAATCCAATTTCCATTGGCATCTGAAAGACGATTTAAATCAATCGTGGGATTAATAGTGCTATTTTGTATACGCACAGAAGCTCCTGAAAGGGGCTGGCCAACCGAATCAAAAATTTCTAAAAAAAGTGCCCCTCCCGCCGAAAGCCCCTCTAAGCCCTTGGGCACAATATTAGTTAAAAAACTATTCAACACATCGTTTCTTTGATTTTTAATATAAAGTTTTATTTGCTTATAATCGTTGGGAGCAGCATCATTACCAGCCAAAATGGTGCCATCAGCCGGATCATCTAAATAAGTCACCACATAATAAATTTGGTAATCAATACCATTAACACTTGTGGCAATAGGGTTTACACTATCAGCTAACGCTCCGTTCGGATTTCCACTTACCGTACCTACTTGAGAATAAGGTAAATTTCTTGCTACTTCTAAATATTGATTAGCTAAAGAAGAAATAGTAGTTTGTTCTCTGTATGCTACAATCTGACTCACAATTAATACATAAATCTGGGCAGTAATTAATGCCAAAGTTATAAAAATTCCAATACTTACCACCACTTCAACAATCGTAAAACCCTTTACGCATTTATTTTTATAATCTTTTATTAACATCTATTATTGATTTATAAATTGCAACGAAGAATACATTGGTTGAATGATTGAAAAAGCAAAGAATCCAACCGCAAGCCCAAGTACAATGATTAAAATAGGCTCTATTAAAATAGCAAGTTTTTCAATTGCATCAACTGCTTCCTGTTCATAAAACTCCGCAAGTTTTTTTAAAATATCTGAAGTTTTTCCAGTTTCTTCGCCAACTTCAATCATTTCAATAACTCCAAAAGGAAAAATATTTTGGTGAGCTTTTAATGCCAAAGACAGTTTTTCTCCTTTTTTAATTTTACTTGAAGCATCAGTTAGGGCTGCTTTAAAATGATAATTGCTTAGCGTTTTAGAAACAATTTCTAAAGATCTTGTTAGTGCCACCCCCGAAGCAGTTAAAGAACTTAACGATCGGACAAAAAAAGCAGAATTATTTTTTTTCACAATAGGAGAAATAACAGGCATTTTTATCAAAAACGAATCCATCGCCTTTTTGCCGCTTTTTGTTCTTATAGTAAGCCAAAAAGAAACAACCAATAAGAGAGGCACTAAAAATAATAAATACCAATGAACCGATAAAAAGGTTCCCAAAAAAAGCAGTATCCTGGTATATATTGGTATATCAACATTCAGTGATACAAAAAACACATTTAAGCTAGGAAGTACTACCGTAATAATTACCGCTCCTACCCCAAGCATTACCATTAAAATCAGTGATGGATAAATCATCGCATTCCTTATTTTAGATTTTAATTCATGCTCCCGCGTAAGCTGCAACGATAAAATGCGTAAAATTTCATCTAAGGTACCGGACTCCTCCCCCACTTTTATCATATTGATAAAAAGTTCTGAAAAAATATTAGGGTATTTGGCAAGAGAGTCTGAAAGACTTTCACCCTTATTAATTTTTTCCTTAATATCTAATAAGGCACTTTTTAGTTTTTTATTTTTTGTTTGTATAGATAAAATATCAAAACTCTTCACTAAAGAAAGGCCCGTAGAAAACATGACTCCCATGTTTCTTACCATGATTATTTTTTCAGTAGAAGAAACTCCCAAAAATGGAATAGAAAAATTTAATTTAGAATCTGTTTTTTTGTCTTCAATAACTGCCTTAATGAGTATTAAGCCCTTATCTTTTAAATTTTGGGCAATTTGGCGTTCATCTTTGGCATCTAAAACACCTGTTTGGGTTTTACCATCAAGAGATTTGGCAGTGTAAAAATAATTAGACATAAAGTTAGAAATTAGAAACTAGAAAAATAGAAATATAGAATATCTACTTTGTTAAAAATTTATTAAGAATCTTCATTACTTCCACAATATCTTTTTCTGTATCTTTAAAATCTACCGAGGGGTAAAGTATTTTTGCAATTTCTATTTGGCTTTCTAACTCCGAACCAGAACCAAATGCCATCGATAGAAATCTTTGCTTATCTTTAGTGTGATACCTATGATAACTTTCCGCAATATTAGACGAAATTGATATAACCGCACGACGCATTTGACTAGTCAATCCATATATTTCAGATCTAGGAAAATTATCAGTAATTTTATAAATTTTAACTGCCAAATCTCTTGATTTTTGCCAAACAATTAAATCTTTGAAAGATTGTGTCGCCATAAGTTTAGAAATTCTATTTTTCTATCTTTCTACTTTCTATTTTCTAGTTAATAATCACTCTCATCACCTCCTCAAGCGAAGTTTGTCCTTGGGCAGCTTTCAAAAAACCATCTTCAATCATTGTTTTCATACCGTCTTTTATAGCTTGAACAGTAATTTCTTTTGTAGAAGCTTTTTTCACAATTAATTCTTTAATAGAATCGCCAACAGGCAATACTTCAACAATTGCAAGGCGACCCTTGTATCCACTTGCTGAATTTTTAGAAGCCTTGGGCCGGTAAAAATATACATCCTTTAACGAGTCTTTTCCTTTTATTAGTCCTTCTTTTTTTAAAATTTCTACAATTCTATTAAGATCACAATATTTTGAAAAGTTTTTTAAATCTATATCTTTTAATTTATATTTTTCTTTGTCGTCAGAAAATTTTCTCACCAGTCTTTGGGCAATAATTACATTAAGAGTTGAAGCAATCAAAAAAGGTTCAACTTGCATATCAATAAGTCTTGGTATGGCTCCCGCAGCTTCTGTAGTATGTAAAGTTGATAACACTAAGTGTCCTGTTAATGCGGCATTAATAGCAAGGCCGGCGGTTTCAGTATCTCTAATTTCTCCAACCATGATAATATTGGGGTCTTGCCTAACCAAAGCTCTTAATCCAGAAGCAAATGTAAGCCCTATTTTAGAATTAACCTGAGTTTGATTTATTCTTGGCATTCTATATTCAATAGG
>Ga0155741_120_pt1 | contig 6998 bp, 6 predicted proteins | sample RifCSPlowO2_01_FD_107395 | JGI IMG/M metagenome (GOLD analysis project Ga0155741, IMG submission 107395) | Candidatus Staskawiczbacteria bacterium RIFCSPLOWO2_01_FULL_33_13 | reverse complement strand
TAAACATCCATTGGTAATTTATCTAATAATGACTTTATTAAAATTACAGCAATAAAAAATGTCGAGTTCAAAACTCTCTATCGGAATAGTGGGTTTGCCCAATGTAGGTAAATCTACACTATTTAAAACATTAACTAAAAAGGAAGTATTAATTGCTAATTATCCATTTGCTACTATAGACCCCAGCGTTGGGGTTGTTTTGGTTCCCGATGAAAGAATAGGTAAATTGGCCGAATTTTCGAAATCTGCTAAAAAAATATATGCCACGGTGGACTTTGTGGATATTGCGGGATTGGTGAAGGGCGCCAGTGAAGGTGAGGGACTAGGAAATAAATTTTTAGCAAATATTCGTGAAACCGATGCAATTTTATATGTGTTACGCGCGTTTAAAAATGCAGACATCATCAATACGCAAACAGAAATAAATCCTCTAAAAGATAAAGAAATTTTAGATGTGGAATTAATTTTAAAAGATTTAGAGACAGTAAATAAAAGAATAGACGGTTTGGCAGGAGATATAAGGGCGGGTAAAAAGGAATCTATTAAGGAAAATGCAGTTTTGATAAAAGCCAAAGAATTTTTGAGTCAGCAAAAAGTATTAATTGACCAAGAATTTACTGAAGATGAAGTAGTAGTTTTAAAAAACTTTCAACTTTTAACTTTCAAGCCAAGATTATATTTATTAAATGGAAAAGAAGAAGAGGTGAGTGATGATATGAAAAACGCATTAAAGGATTATGTTATTTTGGATATTGCGAGCGAATATGAATCTGAAGGCTTAAATAAAGAAGAAAGGGTGGGTCTTGGGTTTAGCGAATTATCTGGCACGGATATTTTGGTTAAAAAGTCGTACGAATTATTAAATTTGCAAACTTTTTTAACTACCGGGGAAGACGAAACGCGCGCATGGACTATTCACAAAGGGGACAAAGCTCCACAAGCCGCAGGTGTAATTCATTCAGACTTTGAACAAAAATTTGTAAAAGCAGAAGTTATTTTTTGGGAAGATTTATTAAAATCAGGTAGTTATGCTAGAGCCCGCGAAACAGGATTAATAAGGACAGAGGGAAAAGAATATGTAGTAAAAGACGGGGATGTCATTGAATTCAAACACGGATAAAGATTTTCTAAAATCAATATGTGAGTTAGATTATAACTTCAGTAATATGCAAAAATTTACATAATTAAAATTATGAATAAAAAATATGTATTTATGTGTGTTGGTTATACACATACTGGTAAAACCACATTTGCTAAAAAATTAGTCAAAAAGTATCCAAATATGATTCAATTAGATAGCGACGAGGTTGCTGTTTTTACGAAAGAAAAATATCCTCTTCTTGTAGAATCTTCTTACAATAAAAATCGACCAGATTTTAGAAGTCTTAAAATGGTTATTTTTAAGGATGTTTATAATTTTTGCTTGAACGCTGGATTTAATATCATTCTTTCGAATTGTAATCTTGCTAAGAATTTTCGTTCTTTTGTTTCATATAAGGCTAGAAAACAAGGTTATAAATTGGTTACTATCTATTTTAATCTTCCCGAAGAAGTTATTTTAAGGCGTTTAAAAGAAACAAGAAAGAGTGATAAGGTTTTTATACAATCTAAAAAATGGTCTGAAGTTTTTGAACGACAAAAGAAATATGCCCAACTTCCGCCATCTAAGAGGAATACTATCTATTTCGAAATTAAAGGTAGTACTGATGATGAAATAGTAATTAATGAGCTTAGTAGGTTACTGTGAAGTATATTAAAAATTTTGCAATTAGCTACTCCAATCAAAGTCAGTAACTTTTATCCATTCATTATCTGCACCGGTAAGATAATCTTCTAAAACTTCTGTTGATTTTTCTGCTTGAAGTAAAACATTAGTAATTTGTTTTTTATTTTTTGTTATAATCCTTATTACTTCAGCATCGCCAAGTTTTAACTCTGTAGGGCTTTTAGCGATGATAATCCTATTTTTTATTTTGAGAGTAGTACCTAACCAAGGAGAATTTTTATAGAAATAAGTAATCGACCCGTCTTTTTCTGATTGAGATCGAAGGTATAAATAAGTTCCTGGAGGTTTTTCTTGTTCGGGAGTGAATTCAGAAGATTTTGATTTTTCTACACGATTTTCCATATAACTTATTATATCAATCGTTAATTGCATGTCAATTTTTTAAAAATAATATGGATATTAAAGTTTTACATGAAGACAATCATTTAATAGCGGTTTTTAAACCAGCTGGGGTTTTAAGTCAGGGTGATGAAACTGGCGATATTAGTATTTTTGACGAAGTTAAAGAGTACATTAAACATAAAAAATACCAAAAATATATGGAAAATCCGCCAGCTGGCGGAAAAAAACCAGGTAATATATTCTTGGGTTTATTGCATAGGTTAGATAGGCCGGTTTCAGGAATTATATTATTTGCCAAAACAAGCAAAGGAGCTTCAAGGCTATCAGAACAATTTAGAAATCACAAAGTAGAAAAAATATATCATGCAATGGTTTGTGGTAGGTTAAAAACACAAAAAGGCACACTTACTCACTTTTTAATTAAAGATGAAAAATTAAAAAAGGGTAGAGAAGCAAAAGATGGCAAAGAAGCAAATTTATATTACGAAGTTATTCGGTCAAATACTGATTATTCTTTATTAAAAATAAAAATAGAAGGGGGGCAGTTTCATCAGATTAGAACGCAATTATCTATAGCCGGTTTTCCTGTATTGGGTGATGTAAAATACCTGCCTGGCGGCAGGCAGGTAAAGGGCCGATGGAATAACGAAAAAGCTATTGCACTTTGTGCAACGCAATTATCTTTTTATCCTGCTACAAGTGATAAATTGGTTGTAATATCAATAGAATTACCAGAAGAGTGGAAAGAATACATCCGCTTTTAGTTATTCACAGTATTGGACTTGATTTTAAGAGTTAATTAGAGGGATAATTAACTAATGATCCCTTGAATCTGAAGGTCGACTTATAGATTCTTAAGGGAAAGAAAAGATCTAAAGTAAATTATCAATTATTAGTTCAATTGAAAATCAGCCTTCGCCCTCTGGGCTACAGGATGCCCTGCGGGTCAAGGGGAATTGAAAATTGAAAATTATTTATGTTATACAACGATTGGTCATTATTAATTATTCAGCCATTTTTACAAGATTTGGTAAGCTTTGTTGCTAAATTATTATTAGCAATAATAGTTTTGGTGTTGGGTTACTTAATTTCTATTGGAATTGGTAAAATAATAGCCGAAATTTTAAAAAGCATACATTTTAATAAGCTTTTTGAAAAAGAAGGATGGCATAAGGCTTTGCAAAAAGCCAATGTAGATGTAGATCCTTCAGAATTTATTGGAGCTATTTTTAAATGGGTATTTGTCATTTTATCTTTGCTATTGGCAGTAGATATTTTAGATTTGGCCCAGTTTGGAATGATTTTAACGCAGGTGTTAAATTACTTACCAAATGTAGTGGTAGCTGCTTTAATTTTTGTGGTGGCAGTAATTATATCTGACATTGTAGAAAAAATAATAAGAATTACGGTAGAAAGAATGAAAATTAGCCATGGATATTTAGCGGCTTCTATTACTAAATGGGCAATTTGGATATTTACTTTATTTTTAATTTTAGAACAGCTTTTGCCTAATAGTGATTTAATAAAAACGCTATACATGGCAATTGTGTATGGAATTGTTGGAGCGGTTGCTTTGGGGGTTGCTATTGCAATTGGGCTTGGCGGAAAAGATTCGGCTTCAGAAATTATTTCTGACATTAAAAGAAAAATTCAACAAAAATAGATTTTTTAACTTTAAAAACGCCGGTTTTCTAGATCGGCGTTTTTTTATTGCATAGTCATTTTTTACTAATTAATAGTAATTTAAAGAAAGATAATTTTAAAGAATAAAACTATCTTTACAATTTATATTTTTATAATATAATTAATTTAGATAAGTTGTAGAAGGTCGAATAATAAAGAGATAAAATTTATATTGTTAAATAGTCATATAAAACATATTTAACAAGTTAAGAATTTAAAAATATGTCACCATTCAAAGAGGGTCATCATCCAGAAAAAAAAGCATTTGATCCAAACTTAGAATTTTGGGATGAAGAACTATTTATACGAGAACTTGGCAAGTCAAACTTTGATACTATAAAACCTGAAATCTTGGGATTAGCAAAGAGAATTGGTCCAGAGGGACTTCCTATAGTAGAAGAGCACCTTAGCAGTATGTTAATAAAAATTAAAGAAACCTTAGAAGAATTAAAAGCAATAAGAGAAAAAGAAATAATAGAAGAAGCAAAAAAAGGGGAACAAATCCAAGGGTAAATAAAAAAATAATAATTTATAAAAATTCATATATTATAATCTGATATCATATTTTTTAGTAATATATAGAATTAAAAAATATGGCCAACAAGCCAACATGTCGATTCTTTTTATTAATTTTTATCTAATGGAAGTTTAAACTTTTACCTTATTATATATAAAACCTCTGCGGTCTTTTTATGACAAACGCTTATAAAATTAAACTAACTATTGACAATCATTTTATAATCTAATAGACTGTTAGTTACATGATAAATCAGATTAAAATTATTTATAAAAAAAGAAGCGGATAATTGCTGAATTTTTATTTTATCGGTTGGAACCGCTTCAAAGCGGTTTTTAATTTAAAAATTTAATTAGTCTGTGTGTAAGAATAATAATTTGTTTTTACACACAGATTCGTTATGATAGTAGTTTGACAATTTTAACCCTATTAAAATAAATCCCAAAAAGATTTATATTTATTGTTTTCAAAACGCAATACAATGGGGCTGTCAGATTAATTTTAAGAAGGGTCTTATTTAATCTGACAACAGGTAAAAAAATAGCATATATTAACCCAGTTAAACAATTTTGACTTTTAGTCAAAATTAAAATCCAAAAGGATTTTGTTTAACCAGGGTAAAAGTTCATCAGATTAAAAATCACTTTTTTAATCTGGCGATTTTTATAAATATTTATCCGTCTGCAAACGGAAAAAAGTTTATAAAAATAAAGATACATAAAATCTGTATCTATTACTTACGCAAGAAAATAGGTTATATGCAAATGGTGGATGCCTTGGGATATTAAAGTGATGAAGGACGTGGCGTGCCTGCGATAAGCATCGGGGAGCTGGCTAGCAAGCTTTGATCCGGTGATTTCCGAATGGGGAAACCTAATTTCGGTAATACGAAATTGGCGATATAACAATATGTCGCAGCTAACCCGCTGAAGTGAAACATCTCAGTAAGCGGAGGAAAAGAAAACAACGAAAATTTTTATTCTTTCTTCAACATGATATTTAAGAATTCTGGAGAAAGATTAAAGATTTTCATATTCCCTTAGTAGTGGCGAGCGAAAAGGGATCAGTCTAAACCAGAATTTATTCTGGGGTTGAAAGGGTTTAGCGTCGGGAGCATTTCAATTTTTTGTAAACAAAAAATTCGCAGACCAGCGCAGACTAAGACGCAGACTAACGCAGACACTTTTGTCAGCGTAGGTCAGCGTGAAGTCAGCGTAAGTCTGCGCTTGCTTGTCCGAGGGAGAGCATTTAGGTAATTTATTAAAAGAAGCACCCTGGAAAGGGGCACCATAGAGGGTAATAGTCCCGTATTCTAAAATAATTTTACGCTCCTTGTTAGATTTCTTAAGTACTGTCGGGAATGATAACCTGGCAGGAAGCAGGCCGAACTATCGGCCAAGACTAAATATTTAATATCACCGATAGTGAACAAGTACCGTGAGGGAAAGGTGAAAAGTAGGGGGTTGACCCCGGTGAAATAGAACCTGAAACCATTTGCTTACAAAGAGTCGGAGCGGCCACATCACACTGAGTGGGATGTGGAATTATTCTAATTGTTCTAATTACTCTAATTATTATAATCAATATCTAAATATGTGAATGACTAATTTCTAAAACGGTTTAGGATTTAGACATTTTAATATTGGGATTTTATTAGGTTAATTAGGTAAATTAGAAATTAGATTAATTCCCACATCACGCATAGCGTGATGTGGCTGTGACGGCGTGCTTTTTGCAGAACGAGCCAACGAGTTTGACTATTCCGTCGCCTAAGCCCTTTTGGGGTGGAGGCATAGCGAAAGCGAGTGTTAAAAGCGCGAAATATGATGGAATATTCAAGACCCGAAGCGTGACGAGCTTACCATGACCAGGATGAACCCGAACGAAAGTTAGGGGGAGGTCCGAACCCGTGAGTCGTGCAATCCTCTGGGATGAGTTGTGGTAAGGAGTGAAAAGCTAATCGAGTTACGTAATAGCTGGTTCTTCCCGAAACAGGTTTGGGCCTGGCGTCTATTATGGAGTATGGGGGTAGAGCACTAAATAGAAATCCTTGGAGCAATCCAGGTTTTCTAATTAAACTCCGAATACCATACTTTTAAGATAGGCAGTTAGACTGTGGGGGCTAAGCTCCATAGTCAAAAGAGTAACAGCTCAGATCATCGTCTAAGGTCCCTAAATTAAACTAAGTGTTATAAAGGAGGTGTTTTGCCCTTGACAGGCAGGAAGTTAGCTTAGAGGTAGCTATCTTTTAAAGAGTGTGTAACAACTCACTGTCCAAACTTTTCCCTTCGGGGTTAAGAGGGGTAAGATGCGCCAAAGATTCCCGGGGCTAAAGTTTAATACCGAAGACATGGATTTTTTCCTTTTATTAGGAAAGAGTGGTAGGGAAGCGTTCTTTAATCAGTGAAGCAGGAGGGTAACCGACTGTGGAGATTAAAGAAGTGAGAATGTTGGCCTGAGTAACCGCAATCTATGTGAAAGCCATAGACACTGAAAGTCCAAGGTTTCCTTGGCAATGGTATTCAACCAAGGGTTAGTCGGTCCTAAGGAAAAGCCGAAAGGCGTACCCGATGGTCAGTTGGTTAATATTCCAACACTTGGATGATTTTTAAAGCCGAAAGGCGTACCCGATGGTCAGTTGGTTAATATTCCAACACTTGGATGATTTTT
>Ga0155741_114_pt1 | contig 8391 bp, 9 predicted proteins | sample RifCSPlowO2_01_FD_107395 | JGI IMG/M metagenome (GOLD analysis project Ga0155741, IMG submission 107395) | Candidatus Staskawiczbacteria bacterium RIFCSPLOWO2_01_FULL_33_13 | reverse complement strand
TTTTCTTCTTTATCTTTTTTTTGATCAATATAAGCATAGCTGAAACCTCTTTTTTGTAATATTTTCTGATTATTAATATTATCCCCGTGATGATAACCCATTATCGAAACTATTGGTTTTGATGATTTGTCTCTATATTCTAAAATAGTCTTAATCATTTGCTTGTCTCGCAATGGCCAAGATTCTCTCTTAATAAAAGCAATCTTATATTCCCAATCATCAATATTAAATTTTTTCTCTCTCGAAGATAATTTTGTATATTGGTTCTCTGCAAATTCACCACCTGTTAGATCGCACCCGATTATTTTAAAGCCTGCCTCATTTGCTATCGCTAACAATTCTAGGGGTATATTTATATTATATGGATCATTGTCATCTTGATTAAATATTCTTCCACCTTGTTTTTCAAGTTTTTTAGTTTCTGGATTATAAATCCATCCGCGTAAAAATTCATGTAGTACATATTCGGGCTTAACAATACGAATTAATTCTATTTGTTTTTTTTGTTCTTCGTCATTATTATGTCCTTCCCCAATAATAACCAAGGAAATATCTTTGCCATACATTTCAATATCATATCCTTCACTATTCCATTGATTTAATTGTTCTTCTGTTACAAATTCTCTGTGAGTTTGCACCTCTGTTTCCACAAAATCTTCTCTTTTAAATTCTGCTACCATATTATTACACTCACTACATAATATTTATATTTACGACAAAGCCTCGCTTCCCGCAATAATTTCAATTATTTGGTTGGTAATTGCTCCCTGCCTTGATTTATTATACTGCAAATTTAAGGCGCTCCCTAAATCATTGGCATTATCAGAAGCGGTTTTCATTGCCATTCTGCGAGCCGCGTGTTCTGAAGCATTTGCCTCTAATATTAAGTGATACACCTGCATAAAAAATAAGTGTTTTGCTAAATCTTCTAATACTTCTTTTGCCGATGGTTCAATTAAATAATCTTGGGAATTATTTTTATCTGGCACAAAACTAATATTATGTCCTTTTATTAACTCAGCAAATTTGCCTTTATCAGGAATAATTTCTTTCACTGTTTCTTGTAGTAATTCAAATGTAATAGGTAATACTACCCTGGTTAATGCTTCTTGCTTTAGAGCTGACCTAAAATTAGTTGAAAAAATAATAACTTTATCCCAAGACTTATCTAAATACCCTTGCAGTAAAAAATCAGTTAAAGGTTTTATTTGTTGTGGTGTAGTATAATCTCCCACATTAGTAAACTTTTTTAAAACCGGTAAGTTTTTTTTAGTAAGGTAACTGAAGCTTTTTTCACCTACCGCTACAAAACTTTTTTCTTCGGTATACTTTTGGTTATTTTTTATTAAAAATTGTTCAAATTTTTTAAATAAAGAACTATTAAATGCGCCAGCCAAACCCTTATCAGAAGCTACTAACACGAATAAGGTTTTTTTCACCTTTCTTTTTTCCATTAGCAAAGGTAATTCCTTTTTATTCATTAGCGATAAATTAGCCAATAAATCCAATGCAGCAAATGCGTATGGACGCGAAGCCAAAGCAATTTCTTGTGACTTTCTCATTTTAGTAGCCGCTACCAATTCCATCGCTTTGGTAATTTTTTTGATGTTGGCTATGCTTTTTATTCTTTTTTTTAAATTTTGCGTGGATTCCATGTCAATCGATTTTTAAATTTTTATTTTTTTTAATTATTGCCTGTTTAAATTGTTTTCTTCCATCGGGCAAAGTTAAATTAGAAATATCAACTTTAAATTCTGGTCCCAAATGATTAATTGCACCCCCAACGCATCCACAAAAATCTATTTTCCCAGAGCGTGGTTTGGTTTCAATATAAAGATTCATACCACCCATTAATATTTTTTTTACACCTAATTCTTTTAATCTTCTGTTTAAAAAATCCCACTCTTCTTCTCGATCAAATATTTCTTGTTGTTTTTCATTTCTTGAACCATTTAAAGAACCAATTTTAGGCCATGATGAATCCATAAAAGTGGGAACTATATAAATTCTATTTTGCAGGAACTGCGCCTCAAATTCAAAAGAATCTCTAAGTCTATTAATTTTTCTTTCTTCTTCAAAAATAAAAACTGGTGGGGTTTTGTCTGGTGCAAGATATAAAATCTTTTTTATAGCTTTATCAATTAAAACAATCTTTAAAGGTTCCTCTAATTCTTCTTCAGGGGCTTTATAATAAGGATGAATAAAAACTCTTATTAATCCATTATTTTTTTCTACACCTTCTTGTAATAACAACTCTTGTTCTTTTGATAATTCAAAAAAATCTAAAAATATTTTCCTAGATTTATCTTCTTTTCTTTCACTTTCACTTGGCGGCAATGAATTCTCTAACATAGGCTAATTACTATCAATAAATTTTGTGATTACTTCTTTCATTTTAATTTCAATTTCATCGGTTATTTGCCTTTGCTCTCTTAGTGAATCAACTAAATCTTTGTGCAAATTTTCCACATATTCTAAAAATTTCAATTCAATATTTTGCACCTGCTCTGGTTGAAATTTATTAAAATATCCATTTAATGCGGCATATAAAACTAATACTTGTTTTTCAAAAGGCATTGGAGCCAAATCTGACTGCTTTAAAATTTCGGTAATAATTCTGCCTTTTTGTATTCTTTGGCGAGTTTCTGGATCAACATCAGAAGCAAATTGCACAAAGGTTTGTAATTCGCGGAATTGCGCTAATTCAAGCCTTAATTTTCCAGCAACTTTTTTCATTGCCTTAGTTTGCGCCGAAGAACCTACTCGCGAAACTGATAAACCCACATTCACTGCGGGGCGCATACCTTGATAAAACAAATCCGATTCTAAATAAATTTGACCGTCAGTAATTGAAATCACATTGGTTGGAATGTAGGCTGTAACATCACCAAGCTGGGTTTCTATAATAGGAATGGCGGTTAACGATCCCCCTCCATTTTCTTTTGAAAGTTTAGCGGCTCTCTCAAGTAATCTTGAGTGTAAATAAAACACATCTCCCGGATAAGCTTCTCTTCCCGGAGGCCTTCTTAACAATAAAGAAATTTGCCTATAAGACCATGCATGTTTTGATAAATCATCATAAATAATAAGAGCGTCTTGGCCTTTGTCGCGGAAATATTCACCCACCGCACAGCCAGCAAAAGGAGCTAAATACCAAGAACTTGCAGCGCTTGATGCAGGAGCCGAAACCACAATAGTATTTTTAAATGCATCGTGGTTTTTTAAAGTTTCTACAATTTTGGCAATTTTTGATTCTTTTTGGCCAATTGCCACATACACACAAATTACAGGATTATCGCTTGATTTTGACTGATTAATAATCATATCCAACGCAATAGCAGTTTTTCCTGTTTGCCTGTCTCCAATAATTAATTCTCTTTGGCCTCTGCCAATTGGAATCATAGAATCAATCGCTTTAATGCCTGTATGTAGTGGATAATTTACCGACTCTCTTGCTAACACATTTGGAGCATTATTTTCCAAAAAATTATATTGGATTTTTTCTTTTTCGGAAAACAAGGGCCCTTTGCCATCTAAAGGATTTCCTAAAGGATCAATTACCCTACCTAATAATTGCTCTCCCACCGGAATTGATAAAAGTTTTTTTGTCCTCTTTACGGTTTGACCGGCTTTAATTTGTGAAAATTCACCCAACACTAAGGCTCCAACAGAATCTTCTTCAAGATTTAGCGCAACTGCACCAACGATATTTTTATCCGTTTCTATACTTAAAACTTCCTGGCTTTGCACAAAAGAAAGTCCGGATATTTTTAATATCCCATCACCAACTTCTATTACAGTTCCTATTTCCTCCCATTTTGGGTCATCTTTATATCCTTCAATGGCTTGTTTAATTTTGTCTATAATTTCATTACTCATTTTTTATTCTATTTAAAAATACTTTGTAATTTTGCTGATAAAGAAAAGTCTAATTGCCTATTATTATCAACTATAATTTTTATTCCGGCTACTATTTTATTATTAATTTTTTCTTCAACAATATCTCCTTTTTTTGTAAAAGACTTCGATATATCTTTTTTATCAATCTTTCTTGCGGTTTCGAAAATAATTTTATTATTATTTGTTTTTTTTAAAAGGAGAGTGCTTGCTAAATTAATAATTTCTCCAGCTTTTTTAAGATCTTGATTTTTTACCAATATTTTTAAAAAGTTTTCTGTTATCTTTTCAGAGTTTGCACTATTTTTTTTATCCAAAATAGATTCTACAAGAGCCTCTGCATATATTTTTACCTTATATTGTGCCATAGTATTATCGCAGATTTATTCTTTATTAACTTCTAAAACTGCTTTTTTAATCAATGCCTCGTCTATATTTTTAGGATCCAATTCAACCGTTTTGATAATGGTTTTTTTCACTAATTCCAATGCCTCGTTAAAAACAAACTTTCTTGTTTCTTCTTGCTGTCTTTTGTATCCCAACTCAACCTGAAGCATTAATTCTTTTTGATGTTCTTCAGCTTTTTTTTGTAACGATTGCTCTAATTCTCTTGCCCTTTTCTCTGTATCCTTAATAATGGTTATTGAAGTAGAATCCGCTTTTTTTAGTTTTTCTTTTGCAATAATATCAACTTCTTTTAATCTAACATCGGCCTCTTCAGCTTTTTCTAAACCTTGTTTTATTTTTTTATTTCTTTCTTTTATTACAATTAATAATGGTTTATAAACAAAAAACCTAAGCACCAACAAAAGAATAAAAAAATTGACAGCTTGGCTTAATAAAAGCTTCCAATTTATACCTAATTGTTCAATAAGTCCTCCTTGTTCCATATATTATGCAACGAATTTTACCACTAATGATACTACTAATGCATATACTGCAATAGCTTCAGCAAATGCAATAGCTAAAATCATAGCAGTTTGAATTTTAGAAGCGGCCTCGGGATTTCGGGCAATTGACTTTACAGCTGTTGACCCAATAAAACCGATTGAAATTGCAGGGGCTATTGTACCGATTGCAATAACACTCACGGTTGCCCAAATACGAACTTGATCTATATCCATTTTTTTTTGAGAAAGTAGAAATTAGAAAATAGAAAGTAGAATATGATGACAAGCGCACCAGCATTTGTTCGAAATTCTATTTTCTAGATTCTATTTTCTAGATTCTTAATTTAATTAATGTTCATGCCCTGCAGTATGCAATGATATTGAAACTAGCGTAAGCATTGCAAATACAAAGGCTTGTATTAATCCAACAAAAATTTCTAAAAATAAGAAGGGTAAAGGGATAAAATACGGTGCAAGGAAAAATACGATAATCAACAATACTTCACCGGCAAACACATTTCCAAAAAGCCTAAAAGAAAGGGAGATAATTTTTGCCAATTCTGAAACAAGCTCTAGTATACCAATAAAAAACACCACTGGGTTTTTAAAATTAATAAATTTACTAATATGCGCAAACGATCCAACTGCTATCATTCCTATAATATTAGTGGTAATTACTGAGATTACTGCAAACGCTAAGGTAAAATTCAAGTCTGCAGCAGGAGAACGGAAAAGCGGAATATGTTTTCCTTCGTGGTCAATAATAAAAGATCCAACTCCAGGCAAAATGCCCGAAAGATTAGAGGCCATAATAAAAATAAAGATTGTAGCAACTAAAGGAAAATACTGTTCAGCTTTTTTCATTGATCCCAACATTGATTCCATTAAATCCAAGAGCCACAAAAAACCCATTTCTATCACTGATTGTAATTTACCAGGAATAATATTTATTTTTTTATAAATAATCAATGCCACAACCATTAAAAATAAAGAAACTACAAGTGTTGAAAACAAGCTATTGGTTATTATAAACCCATTAATTTCAAGGAGCTTTTCTGCTTTTAGGGAAATTTCTTCCATATGGTATGTTAAATTATTTTTATATTTTTTACAATATAAATTATTTTAATGACAATCTTAGTGGACCCGACTGGATTCGAACCAGCGACCTCCTCATTGCAAATGAGGCGCTCTACCAACTAAGCTACGGGCCCCTATGCCTTCATTTCACTTTTAATATTTTCACTTTTATTTTTTTATTCTTTATTTCGTAATCAAATTCATTACCTGCTTGTTGATTCATTAAAACTTGTCCCAGTGGTGACTCGTATGACAATTTATTTTTTAAAATATCAGCCTCTCCTGGAGCGACAATGTGGTATGCCTCTTTTTTACCAGCAAATAATATTACAATTTCAGAGCCAACCTGTATTTTACCGTCTTCTTTTTTTTCAACAATAATCGCTTCATTAACAGCGCCTTCTAATTGTTCAATTCTTCCCAATAAAAAAGATTTCATATTCCTTGCTTCATGATACCCAGAATTTTCTTTCAAATCACCAAAAGCTGCTGCCTCTGCTATTAGCCTTGTAATTCTTTTCATTTCAACGGTTTTAAGTTCTTTTAACTCTTCTTTTATCTTTTTTAAGCCTTTTTCAGTAAAATACTGTACCATATTTTTATTTGGATATGCGTACATTTATACTACTATATTTTTTTTACTTTTCAAGGGTTATTTTATAAAAGAAAAACCGCAAAAATTCTGCGGTTTTAAAAATAACGGCCAATAGAGGTGTTATTCAATATAACCATTCCTAATTTTTTAGTTTCTTAAAGTTGCTCCGAATAGTCGGTTTTTAAAATGAACCGCACTAAACATTTAAGGTTAAAATCCAAATTCACCCGGTTAAACAAAATCTCTTCGAGAGATTTTAATCTCGCAAAGCGAGATTGTTTAACTGGGTAAAAGAACTTCAACCAGAGTCAACACTTTTAAAAAAATGATCCACGAGCAGGTTCCCCTACCCGTGCCTTGTTACGACTTAGCCCCTCTTACTGAATCCAGCTTAGGCCCGCTTGCGCGGAACTTCGGCTATCCCCAGCTTGCTTGGCTTGACGGGCGGTGAGTACAAGACTCAGGAACGTATTCATCGCCACATAGCTGATTGGCGATTACTAGCGATTCCAGCTTCATGAGGGCGAGTTTCAGCCCTCAATCCGAACTGAGGTTGGCTTTGGTGGGATTATTCTCCGCCTTGCGGCTTTGACCCATTGTACCAACCATTGTACCACGTGTGCAGCCCAGGACATCAAGGGCCATGCTGATTTGGCGTCATCCTCACCTTCCTCCCAATTATCTCGGGCAGTCCCCTGTGACATTTAAAACACAGGGCAAGGGTTTCGTTCGTTACCCGAATTAACGGTACGTCTCAAGACACGAACTGACGACAACCATGCAGCACCTGCCCAACTGTCTTGCGAAGTCCTACTTTCATAGGATGGTCAGTTGGGTTTCTAGTCCTGGTAAGGTTCTTCGTTTGTTGTCGAATTAAGCCACATGGTCCACCGCTTGTGTGAGTCCCCGTCTATTCCTTTGAGTTTTAAACTTGCGTTCGTACTTCCCAGGCGGGATGCTTAACGCGTTAGCTTCGCCACTGGCAGGGTCGACACTGCCAATAGCCAGCATCCATCGTTTACGGCGTGGACTACAAGGGTATCTACACTTTTGTTACTTGTAACAAAAGTGAAATTCCAAATCCCAATTTCCAAATCCCAAATAAATTCGAAATTCAAAAATCAAAATTCAAAACTTCCTTTTATTACATGACGCAAATATTTCTACTGCGTTCTCTGCATCACTGCAGAGGTCGGACTATATCATAATCGTCTTGTGACGATTCTCGGCGTGTAGTCTCTACGGGGTTAATGTAATAATTTTTATTTTTCTACGCGTTTTAGATATTCTTCTACCTGAGCTAATAATTCCTCTGGATTCATCCCTTCTAATCTCCTGAATTCTTCGAGGGCTTCTTTAAATCTTTGAGCTTTTTCTCCTTGGGTTTCTTCCGTAACTTCTCGCGCATTTAGCGGATCCTCATATGCATTTTCTTCATTATTTTTTTCTGGCATATTTTTTAATGATTTAAATTTAATAATCAGACCTTTCTAAATAAATTTTATCATTATTTTAATTATTACACAACTTCCCTCGGGATTGTCTATTTTCATAGAGTTTCCCCGATATAGCCAAGTTTTTCACTGTCGCACCTGCCTACCGACAGGCAGGCAATAAGTGCAACAAGTGGGACTAGTGCTCAACGCATACCCTGCGCTCCGCCACAGATTTTTAAACCTATAGCGAGTAGAAGAAACTGTTACGTTTTGCAGCGAGTTTGAAAGTAACTCTCGCAGGCAGAAAAGCATGGTTTTTCGCCACAGCGAAAATTTTCTACCGAGAGTGTAGGTTGAAAAATTTCGCAGGAAATTTTTACAACCGGTACTTTCAAACTCGCTCAAAACGCCCTCTACGAGCGTCAATCCTTTTTGCTCCCCACGCTTTCGTCTCTCAGTGTCAGGGTCGCCCCAGCTAACTGCCTTCGCTTTT
>Ga0155741_113_pt1 | contig 8677 bp, 8 predicted proteins | sample RifCSPlowO2_01_FD_107395 | JGI IMG/M metagenome (GOLD analysis project Ga0155741, IMG submission 107395) | Candidatus Staskawiczbacteria bacterium RIFCSPLOWO2_01_FULL_33_13 | reverse complement strand
TATTCAAAACTTCTCTTATTATTTCTCTCTCTTCTTTAGTTTTTTCTCTTTCAAGTTTCTCAATATAATCTTTTTCAAAACTAATTCGCTTTCCTAATTGATTTTCAAATAGATTATTAAAAAGAGATTCTACTCCTTTTCTTTTTTCTTCGTCCCATCCAATGATTTTTGAAATTCCAGATTCTCTTTTTGAAGCCTGTATGGGCTCTTTTACTCCCCCTTCTCCTTCCGCCATAATTTTTAAAATTATTAATTTTTTATTCTTTACGGACTTTATATTCTTCGCCTAATTTTCTGAAAGAACCTTTACCGAATTTATTTTCAATCAACCTGGCAAGTGGTAGTAATTTACCCGAAAAATAACTCCTTGCAAACATATTAAATATTTGTTCGTTTGAGATTTGTTCGTTTCCTTGATAATCTAAACTCCTTAATTTAATGTTATTAGTTAAATAATGAAAATTTCTTCTAAAGTTAACATATTCACGGCCGAGATATTTTTTTTGGACAAATGGATTTGGATTTTCCTGTTGGAGTTTATCTAAATAGGCTTGTTTATTTTTTAATTCTTCCGTGAGTTCTGGCATTAAGGGAAAAAACTCCTCCTCAAATCTTATTTGCAAATCACAAGTTATAGCTTCATTAATTTGCCCAAAGTAATTTTCTTCTTTATTTAAATTATTCGCAATACTTAAGCCACTTCTACGCGTATCAAGATAATACTTTTTCTCTTCCTCAATTTTCTCAACAGATAAAAACGAATTAAAATGCATCGCTTCATGTACTACGGCTTCCATATTGGATAGTTTATCCCTATCTATAATACCCATAAACTGTTCGGCGAATGTGTAAAATCCCCCACATTTCCCAATTTTTCTTATCCCATTATTTAAACTCTGTTCTGTTTTTTTTCTATCAATAATATGAACATACTCTGGTCTTAAATCAACTGGATTTCCTCCATATCTTTTTATAAATTCCGGGAGTTTATCAAAAATAAATTGTATTGATTTAATTTCTTCCTCTGTTTTTTGTCTCTCATATCTACTAATTGGTTCTCCACTCCAAAGCTTATCTTTTCTCCAAAAAGTCCACCATTTTTTAGGTCTTTTTTCAATTTCTCTTTCAAAAATTTCAAAAATATCTCTCGTTTCTTCTTTGGTAAAACCAACAGCTCTTAATAGACCAGATTTTCTTTTTGGTTGTTCTGTGGCCTGTTTCATTCTTATTTCTCCTTCCGCCATAATTTTTAAAATTAAAATTTACCACTCGCTACCCACTACAAACCATTTTTAGGCTTCATTAATGGAAATATCTGGCATTCCCTTGCCGATTTATTCATTAAAAATGCAAATAATCTTTCACCACCAATACCAAACCCGCAAGTTGGAGGCATTCCGTATTCAAGCGCCTCAACAAACTCTTTGTCAAACATTTGTGCTTCTTGGTCTCCATCTTTTCGTAATTTTTCTTGTTCAATAAATCTTTGTTCTTGGTCAACTGGATCGTTTAATTCACTATATCCATTACCAACTTCGGATCCAGCCACAATAACCTGGAATCTTTGTGCCATTTTGCTTTGAGTCGCCGAAGCCTTGGCGGAGGTGCTTTCCATTCTTTTTGCTAAAGGTGACACATCAACCGGCAGATTAATTAAAAATCCAGGCCCTGATAAATTTTTTCTGCAATATTTCCATAAATTATCAATGGCTCGAGTTTTATTAAAACCTTTTTTATCATAACTAATTTTTAATTTTTTTAATTTTTCTTCCATTTCTGGCAAACTGGCTTCTAAAATATTTATTTTAGCGTACTTATTAATCACGGTTTGATAGTCATACATTTCCCATTTTTTGCCAAAATCAACCGCAAAACCCTTAATAGTAAACTTTAATGTACCAAAAGTTTTTTTGATAATATATTTATATAATTCTTCCACTAATTTCATTCCTTGCTTATAATCAGCATACGCCCAGTAAAATTCCATTTGTGTGTAATCTTGCAAGTGCTCGGCATCCATTCCTTCATTTCTAAATTGCCTTCCAATTTCAAAAGTTTTTTCAAATCCAGCCACCATTAATTTTTTTTGCCAAAGCTCTCCGGTAGAAATTCTTAAAAATACATCCATATCAAGGGCATTATGGTGTGTGGTAAAAGGCTTTGCATCAGCACCACCGGTAGTTGTTTCAAGTACCGGAGTTTCAACCTCTAAAAAGTCTTTTTCCATTAAAAATTGGCGCATTGAATTCCAAAATACTGCGCGTTTTTTAATCATTTCTTTTAATTCTGGATTAAACAAAATATCCAAATACCTTTTTCGTAATTTTTCTTCTTCGTCTTGAAGTCCATGCCATTTTTCAGGCAATGGTAAAAGGGATTTTGACAATATTTTATAGTCATCGGCTTCAATGGTTTTTTCTCCCCTTTTTGTGGTAAAAAGAGTCCCCTCAATTTCAACAAAATCACCAATATCAAATGCATACACAAAAAACTTATAGCCTTTTGCACCAACTTTATCTTCTTTTACCAGGCCTTGTATTTTTCCAGTGCCGTCTTCTATATCTAAAAATGTGGCCCCACCATGGCCCCGCAATGCTCTAATTCTCCCCACCAATACTATTCTTTTTTTGCCTTTTAAAAATTTAGTAAAATTATCTAGTGCTTCACTTATAGTGTGAGTTCTTTTTGTTTTTGAGGGGTAAGGCAAAATACCGATATCTTTAATATCTTTTAATTTTCGCAACCTTACTTTTTTTAGTTCGTCGATAGTTGACATGGTTGTATGTGTAATAATAACAAAATTATAAAATACCAGCAACTATTGACATTAATCTATATAAGTTTTATAATTAAGGTATAGGCACATTAAAAACAGAGCGAGTTATTAGTTTTTAAAGTAACTCTCGCAGGTAAATGAGCATGGCTTTTTTGCTTTGCAAAAAATCATTTACCGAGAGTGTAGATAGTAAAATCGCGCTGGCGATTTTAACTATCGGTACTTTAAAAACTAATGATGAGCGAAGTACCACTGTAACACATCATACGCTACAGGAAGTGTGGCCGCTCTTAATCCTTGCACTCCTTCAATAGTGGTTACAAATACTATTTCTGGATCATCATATGGGGCAAAATTTGAAGACCAAGTGTTAAAATACCCGGGCTTATTAGTTTCTGCGGTTCCTGTTTTTCCTGCAATTGAAACAGGAATACTAGAAAGCATTTTTGAAGATCCGTGTAATACCCCATCACGCATTCCTTCTCTTACTACTTTTAAATTTTCTTGGTCTATAAAATTACTTCTTATAATTTCAGGTTCAAATTCCTGAATTGTTTTTGCATTTTCTCCTGATCCATCAATAATTTTTTGTACAATTTGAGGCTTATATAACGAGCCGCCGTTTGCAATAGCGCTGTATGCCAGGGCAACCTGCAGGGGAGTAACCTGTAAATCTGATTGGCCAATTGAAAGGTTGTAAGTGTCTCCATCCCACCAAGCTTCATTTTTATTTTTCTTTTTCCATTCAGCATCTGGGACAAAACCTTTAAATTCCCCAGTTAAATCAATGCCAGTTTTTTCTTCCCAACCAAATAAATCAAGGTATTTTTTAATTCGTGTGGGGCCTAATCCTTGCTGGTCTTTGTATCCCCCACCAACAGTATAAAAATAAATGTTTGAAGATACAGCAAGGGCTTCTCTCATATCAACCAAACCATGGGGCTCAACTCCACCAAATCTGTACACTACCTCTGGATCGTATTTACTTTGCACTAAAATATACCCAGGGTCGTTAATAATCTTATCTTCCGAAATAATTTTTTCTTGTAAAGCTCCGGCGGCAATAAATGGTTTTATGGTTGAACCCGTAGGATATTGCGCTGAAATTGCTCTATTGAAAAATGGCTGATTAGGATCGTTTTGTATTTTATTAAAATCTTCTTTTGAAATACTTGAGCTAAAAATATTATTATCATAAGCCGGATAAGAAACCAGGGCTAATATTGCTCCAGTTTTTGGATTAAGCGCCACTGCTGCTCCCTTTTTTGCCCCAATGTTTTTGATTGATTTTTCTAAAGAATCATACACTTTTTTTTGAAAATCAGTATCAATATGCAATACAAGATTATAACCTGAAGTAGGCTCTGATAATATTTTATCCCCCTTTTTAATTCCAGATGCATTTTTAATAACCTCAACTTGGCCCGGGGTACCTCTTAAAAATTGTTCGTAATATTTTTCAAGGCCGATTTTTCCAATATAGTCGGAAATAGTGTAGTTGTAATTATTTTGTAATTCTTCTTTATTAGTTTTGCCAGTGTAACCTAATATGTGAGAAAAAATAGGACCAGTAATATAATTTCTTGTGGTATTTTTTTCTATTTGGCAATCCGGTAAGTTATTTATATTTGTTTCTAATATTAATAATTTTTCCTGGGTAATATTTTGACTAATTAACACCTCTGATTCTTCTGCGTTTTGCAACTGTTGTGTTATTGCGGCGGGTTGTAGTTCAAAAATTTTTGCAATAATATCAATTTCTTTTGCATATTCTAAAGGATACAGTGAGAGATTTCTTTTATCACATACAAGGTCAAACGCAGGAGCATTTAATACGAGTTTTTTAAGCTTACTATCGTAAATTATCCCCCTTTGGGGACTAATTAACCCAATCTTTGCCATATTGTTTTGGGCAATACCGTGAAGCTTGTTTCCATTAAAAACTTGCAGATAAAATGTTTTACCAAAAACAATAAGGCAAAAAATAAAAAATATTGCAAAAATAGAATAAATTAACTTTTCTTTTATTTTTACTTCAAATTTTTTTTCAGAAAGGCCAAGTTTTTCTTCATTAATTTTTGCCAGCGTATCTAAAAAAACTTCGTTGGTTTCAATTTCGCCACTCATTTCTTTAATTTTATATTTATTATGTAAAAACATGTAAATTACAATAGTTTTAATTGATTGTTTGCATCACTATTTTTATATATTATTTTATAAACATAAAATCCAATAAGAGCAAATAATAGGTTGCATATCAAATGCAAAAAAATGCTAATGCTAAATAGTGAATACATAGAAAGGGCATACAATACAAAACACAAGGAAAACAATCCCATAAAGTAAACAATAATATATTTTCCTTGTTTTTGCTTTAAAAAATGCGTAACCGCTCTTAAAAATAAGTACATAACTAACAATAAAAGAATTGATTTTCCCAAAAAAGAAGTTGAAAAAATATCTAGGAAAAATCCGGCAATAATCACTGTAAAAAAAGTTTCTCCACCTTGATTCTCTCTTTCAAAAAAAATGAAAAGGAAAAACAAAATAAAAACAAGATTGGGTACCACTCCCATAATACTAAAATGAGGTAAAAAACTTACTTGCAATAACGCAAATAAAAAAAATAACAATATGATTAATGGATATTTAAACCACATGGCAATATTTAAACTTCGTTTAAAATTGAATTTATAATTTTTAATTTCTAATAAGTAGGTGTCATATTATGCAATTTGTAAATTGCATAACATGACAAATTTAACTATTAAAATATTTCAAATTGATTTCAAATTTCAAATTGTAAATTTCAAATTATTTTTTCAAGTAATCCGTTATTATAAAAAGATTATCTATATTTTTAATATCAAAAAAGGGCCTAACCTCAGCTGTTTTAAAGGGTTTTAAGTCATTCTTATTTTCAGAGAGAATTTCTCCTACCAAAAGATTTTTAGGAAATAATCCTTCAAGAGCTGAACTCACCAAAATATCCCTCTCTTTTAGAGGTGCATCAGATGAAACTAAATCTAAATACAAAGAAAGAGAACCATTTCCCTTTATTGCGCCATAAACTGGAATCAAAGAAGGATCATCGTTTTGTATTTTTACATCCAGTACGCTTAGTTTATTTGAAATAAGCATTACCTCAGAGAAGTTTTTATGCACTTTGTAAATTTTTCCATATAAAACTCCATTACTTGAAATAACAGGCATATTTTCAACAATTCCATCTTCTTGGCCTTTATTAACAAGAATAAAATCATTTAACGAATCTAATTCAATTGTTTGAGTTGGGACTAGGCTAAAATTATTAGTTTGGCCAGTTTGTAATGCTTGCTGCAATTCATAATTTGCTCGTAAAAAATCTTTTAAAAACGATATTTCTAATAGTAATTTTTGATTCTCTTGATGTAGTCCATTATTTTTATTTTTTAAATCAGCACTAGCAAAAAAAGATTCGAAAAAATTTGAAGTAACTTTTCCTGATTCCCAAAGATTTTTTGAAATAGGAGAAGAAATAACATAAAAAGAATTTTTAATTTGACCTCCAAATATATATAAAAATGCCAAAATCAACACAAGGATTATGCTTTTTATCATTATTTTTTTGACAACAAAATTTTCCTTTTTTATATAAAGATTCATAAATTTGTATTCTTCACTCTAACAAAAAAATACTATTACTACAAATTTAATGTAAAATGATTTATTTATTTAAATTTTTAAATAACAAAAAATCACCGATTAAGGTGATTTTTTGTTATTAAGTTCTAAGGTGGCGACTACCTACTCTCGCGTTCATCACACTACCATCGGCCTTGGAGTATTTCACTTCTGTGTTCGAAATGGGAACAGGTGGGACAACCCCAGTATAATCGCCACCACAGAACTTAATCCCTGTCTGCCGGCAGGCAGGTGTGGTTGCTGTGGTTAATTTCAAGTAAAAAATAATATAAAGTTCACCCAGTTAAATAAAATTTAAAAAGATTTTATTTATGCTTTTTTAAAAAAGCATAAATATTTAACTGGGTAAAGATCGATAAAATCTGTATCTATCAAATACGCTAAAAAATGTATGATTTATTAGTACGCCCCGGCTGAATCCCTTACGGGACTTACACCTGGCGCCTATCAATCCCCTAATCTTGGGGAAATCTAAGAGTTCTCATCTTGGAGTGGGTTTCGCGCTTATATGCTTTCAGCGCTTATCCCTTCCCAACTTAGCTACCCAGCAATGCTCCTGGCGGAACAACTGGTACACCAGAGGTTAGTTCAATCCGGTCCTCTCGTCGCATTATGTTTTGCATAACTGCGGACTTGCGCAGACTTTACGCAGACTCACGCTGACTATACTTATATAATTATCCCATATCACTATGGGTGCAGACTATATCTTTGCCCATCCATTTTGGATTAGGGCATCGGCATATTATGATGGTTTCAAATACCACCATCTTGGCACAGGGCCTCAGTCGTTACGGGGCATAGAAACTAATTTTGTAATTTATCAATTAAGTCACCTTAGATCGATTTCTGTTTCACCTAATGGTTCAGGAGAAAGAGGAATTTCTATCAATTGTTCTTCTTGGTACTTCGTCTTTCCCTTAACAATCCTAAAAAATCTCAAAGGGGTAAATCCTCCCATTTCTACATCTAGTGAATATTGCACCATCCCTTTAATCTTTTTTTGTGCTGCCTCGTCATTTTTTGCATAAAAATCACGGTGGTGATCCAATCCAGGATCATTATCAGATGTAAGATCATAGGAATGAAAAAATAATCTATATTTCATCTTATATCCTCTTAAAAGTTAAAATTAAATTACAAAATTAGTTTCTATGCTTCCCACGGTATTGCCTTTATCATATTTTACCGACATTTTTGGACCGCAAAAATGTCGCACAATAGAGGTTTCACCGTTATTAGCCGAATTGTCATCACAAATTACTTTGTGAAGTAGCAAATTTTACTAGGATCAAATCTCCTCAAAACTCAACGCCTGCGGTAGATAGGGACCAACCTGTCTCACGACGGTTTGAACCCAGCTCACGTAACACTTTAATCGGCGAACAGCCGAACCCTTGGGAGCTCTGACCTTCCATTATTACTAATGGGGTAAGACTATACCTTCACCGTGTTTTTATTGTCACCAATAAAAGTTTAGGTGCAAGCCGTGTGATAAGCTTTATAATCGTTATGATTTTGCTTATCTCATCTTGTCTCAAGAACAAGAATCAGTCGTTAGGAGAAATATTTTCTTGGATCATTGTCGTAAAGTTTTTTCTTCGCCCTTGAGAGCGAACATTCAACGCCGACAATGTATCTGCTAAATTAGCAGCTTTAAGCAATTGCTTGACATTCTTAATTTCAATATTAAGAATTTTACTTGCTAAGTTACCCTGTTTATTCTTTATTTTTAAATAAGGAGTAAGCCATTCTAATAATAACTTAGTATCTGTTTGGTTTCGCACTCGCCATTCATATTCTTCACCTTTCACATTCCTTACATTCCCCATTTCAGTAACCAATTTACACCATGTGAGAATTTTTTCATTATTTTGACTAATTTTGATGTAAATTCTTACTCTAAAACCAAATTTTTTCTCTGCATGTTTTTCAATGCAGGCCATAATTGCTCCATCTCCGTCTAATAATCCGGACATGTATGCTTTGTTAACTTCAGAAAGTATTTTTCTCATGGGATTAACCTTTGTCATATTATTAAGTATAACCTGGGACCTGCTATCTTGCAAATTCCAGAGGCTTTCCCCATTTTGAGCTTGTTTAATTACCTTTGCGTTTCCACAAAGGAAAGTAGAAATAAAATTCTGCTTCACCCCCAGGATGTGTTGAGCCGACATCGAGGTGCCGAACAGAGCCGTCGATATGGACTCTCGGGCT
>Ga0155741_107_pt1 | contig 9543 bp, 10 predicted proteins | sample RifCSPlowO2_01_FD_107395 | JGI IMG/M metagenome (GOLD analysis project Ga0155741, IMG submission 107395) | Candidatus Staskawiczbacteria bacterium RIFCSPLOWO2_01_FULL_33_13 | reverse complement strand
AAATACTTTTTTTACCTTATTTTGCTTGGCAGCTTCGGCCGTATTAGCGTTAATGCATACATTGTTGTATAAAATATCAGATGTGTGGAAAGTAATAAACATCATGCCTCCCATATCAGCAGCCAAGGCATATACCTCATCCGCGCCCTCGGTGGCTTTTAAGCAATTTTCATAGTAGCGTAAATCAAGCATTAAAAATTCATCGGCTTCTGTTTTTAAAGAATATTCCGGTTCTTTAATATCAACACCTCTTACCCAGTGGCCTTGTTTTTTTAACTGGCGCACTAAGTGATGGCCAATAAATCCGCCGGCGCCCGTGACTAAGATTTTCCGTTGCCCTGCCGAAGCCTTTGGTAAGGGCGAGTTTTGATTTTCCATACTTTTGACCAATTTAATGTGTTAATAATAACAAATCCATCATTTTTTTCAACCAAAAAACTATCTCTTGTTTTTCTGATTACATTTCCATCAATTTTCCCCAATATTCTTTTAAAAATTTCCCTTGGATGGGATGCAAATTTTCTTCCGGTAATGATGCAAAATACTCAATTTCATGAGCCTGCTCGCTGCCCCTTATCTCCCCCTCTTCAAGCGTTGTCAAAAATGCAATACTGACACTATGTACGGGAATATTATTTTCATTTATTTCATCAGGCATTTGCATATAACCTATTAATTTTTTCATTTTTGACTTTAGCCCAAGTTCACTTTTTAGTATTCTTTCTGCGGCCTCGTCAAAACTTTCTTTATAGCGAACCATTCCACCGGGCAAATGCCAATATCCTTTGTAAGGATCAATATCTCTTTTTGATAAAAGCACTTTATCGTCTTTGACAATAATAAAATCCAAACACAGGCGCACCGCCCGCTCATAAATAAACTTGTATTCTTCATCGGTTAAATATTTTTGTTGGGCTGGCATAAAAAATTGAGGTTTTATTTGATTATTTTTTAGGATTGTTTTTATACCACTCAATCGTTTTTTTAAGGCCGTCTTCTAAAGAAGTTTCCGGCTCCCAACCAACCAGGTTTTTTATTTTCGTAATATCGGCTAATCGTCTTTTTACGCTTCCTTGAGGAGAAGATTGGACATCTAGTTTTTTTGGCTCCCATCCAATAATGTTAAATAGTTTTTTTAGCAAATCAATCATCACAATTTCATCGGTGGCGCCAATATGCACCGTTTCAATTGGTTGATTATTGGTCTTTTCTGAATCCATCAGCATTTGCATACCCCTTACTGCATCAGGTAAATAGCAAAAGGTCCTGGTATCATCTGACCCAAATACCGAAAATGGATCTGTCTTTTTAAAAATACGATCAATAAATTCCGGGATTACATGGTCATATCCTGACCTTGGCCCATAAAAATTATGCGGCCGAACAATTACTGCTGAAAAATCATAAGCCTTGGCATAATGAATGACAAAAAGCTCGCCAATTAATTTTGTAGAAGCATATGACCAGCGAGCGTTATAAGTATCAGAAATTACTAAAGGTACATTTTCGGGCGTAGGGATTGGTAATTGATTAAACGATGCCAATGCCCCTGCATAAGCCTCATTAGAAGAGGTAAAACAAAGTTTTGGCTTTTTGACCAGACCCCGTATCCATTCAAGAATATATACCAATGTTAATGTATTGACGCGTAGCACTTCTTGTGGCATCTGATAAAAAAGCTTTGTACCATTTACCGCTGCCAAGTGGTACACTTGGTCAAAATCAGTGTCTAAGGTTTTATAGAATTCCTGATTGGTTAAATCAGCTTCGATAAATGTGACGCGCTCATTTTTTAATAATTCAGAAAAATCATTATCAATTTTCCCGCGCTGTAAATTATCAACCAACACCAACTGGTTTTTTGAATCAGTTAATAAATGCCTGCTTAAATGACATCCGATTGCCCCCACGGCTCCCGTAATTAATATTTTTTTCATAACTATTTTTATTTATTTTTGTAATAGATTTAAAATCACCTTTTTATTATTGAAATCTTCGGATTTCAACTGTCCCGTTTTTTCAAAGATACGGGCTTCCAATTTTTTATAAAAAGAATACCACTTATCATAAAAATCTGCGTCTTTCGGAACTTTTTCCTTGTTTTTGTCTCTTGCATCCTCTAATGAAACTATTTCTGTATTTCTTATTCTGGCATCGCAATAAGCAACCAATAATTCTCCTATGCTTTTTTTGTTAATCGCCGCGTCCTGATCTTTTTCATCTAAAAAGATTTCTGGAACTCTAGCCGTATATCGGCACATATTAATAAAATTTTCAGGATATCCGGCTTTCTTTAATAATTCCGGCAATACTCCCTTTCTCCCTTCGGCTTTATATCTTACCTTATTTTCAATATCCAATCTTTTTCCTGCATCGTGCAGAATAGCCGCCGCTTCGACTAATTCGGGATTAACATCTTCACCGCTTGCTTCGAGTTGTTTTGCCAAAATACCAGCAAGAGCGCCCGCAACCAAAGCATGTTCTGAAACATTTCGCCAATCCGTATTTTTTTTACCCAAAAGTCCTGCATCCTTCAAAATTCTCATTTCCGCTAAATGTCTTCTGGCGAAATTATCCCAAATTTTCACTTTTTCCTTGTCTCCGCCAGTGAACTGAGTTGTGTCTATATTAAATACTTCTGCTGCCTGCCCATCGGGTCCCAATTCCGAGTCTCTTAATTTTTCATTGTTCATACATTTATATTCATTAAAAAATGGGATTTTTATCTAACTCCGGATATTTATCTTTGTGGATTTTATTTGATTTCATCGCCGCATGCAAAGATAAAATTTCCGGATATTCACAACTGTAAGCCTTAATGTCTTTAGGCAAACAATGCCCACCAAAAGCATTTCCCCATTTTAAATATTTTTCTTTTTTGAAGATAAAATCTACAACTTTCTGCATATTTACATTTTCTTTAATAAGATTATCTCCGAATTCGTTGACAAAAGCGATGCGCAAAGCATTCCAGATATTATGTAGATACTTAATATGGCTTGCCTCTTCGGGCGTGCAGTAATAAACAGGAAAATTATCTTCAAACGGAAACCTTTTCTCATTTTTACGGCCAACAACAATTGCCGCCGGATGCAAAAAATCTTCTATTGCGGTTTTCTCACGGAGAAATTCAGGCCAATAAAAATCAACATTATGATCTGCAAAAAACCTTGGCAATATTGTTGTCCTTAAAATTGTACTGCCTTTCCCGTTTAAATCATTTAGCACTTCAAGTAAATGGCTCACTTCTTGTTTTCCATTTTCAAGCGTTTTATCGGCAATGCAGACAATATTAATGCCTTCCTCAGGAAGAATTTTTCCAATTTTTAAATCAATTTTTTCAAACTCCCTTATGTTATAAATATTCTCCTTTTGGCAAATATCGTATGCTGTTACTTTGTAACCCAATTTCATTAATCCTATGGCAGTAGCTTGTCCTACAAAACCATAGCCGATAATATTGATATTGTGTTCCATGGTATTCCTTAAATTATTAAATTATTATTTTTTTAATTTTAAAATCTTCAAGTGACTGCCCGTAAGAACCGATGAAATCAATTATCCTATTTCTCCATTCAAGTTTCTTGATTTGCTGTTTACTGTTTTCAATATTTTCCGCCCTTAATGTTTCTCCGGTAATCATTTGATACATTTTATCAGCCATTTGGGCGATATTATGGGGATCAAAAATAAATCTTTCATCTCCAATCTGCTCCGGCAAAGAAGTAACATTAGAGCAAATCACCGGCACATTATAAACCATGGCCTCCATAAGGGGATAACTCCCGGCCTCGTAAAGGGTGGGAACTACAACGAGCCGGGCTTTCTTAAGCAATACTAAAAATTCTTCTTCCGGTAAAAAATCGGTAAATATGATATATTCTTCTAGGCCTAATTTTTCTATTTCTGACTTAATCGTAGGATAAAAATCGCTTTTAGCGCCAGTACAAATCAAATGTATTTTTTTATTATATTTATTATGCAACAACTTTAATGCCCGAATTAAGTTAATATGATTTTTATGCTTCCAGGTAAGGGCTGAATAAAATAAGTATTCTTCTGGAATATTATATTTTTTAAGGATCTCTGGAAACTTTGCAGTATCCATGCTTGGCCCAATATCATATCCCAAACTGCAAACATCTATTTTTTTTGGAGATATTCCATAAAAATTCACGATATCTTTTTTTACATGTTCAAAAGATACGATAACTCTGGTGCAAAGTTCGGCTGATTTTTTAAAATAAGTATCCCTTTCTTTAATTTCATCTTTAGTGAAAAATTCCGGAAAGTATTTTTGCTGAAGATCGTGCAAAGTAATTAATGTCGGGATGCTGAAATCATACCTGTCTAAAACCTGATATGGAAAATGGATTACATCAACTTTTTTTTCAATCATATGTTTATAGTCACCCAGCCAATCCATAATTCTTGCAGAATACCGGTTATAAAATATCTTTTTTGTTAATGCCGAAAAAAACGGACTTTGGCGCAGATACCTGTTATTAGTAAGCACTCTAAGATATTTGCATCTTTTTGGCAATACTATTATTGACACCTTATCGGCGGCATACGGCAAAAAAATCTCTTTATTTTGAGGAGCGCAAAATACGACAACCTCAATGTTTGAATACTTTCCAAGGGCAGAAATCAATTGCTCTGAGTACCGCTGTACGCCTCCTGATTTTCCGATAGGTATGAAATAAACGAATATTCCTACTTTCATCTTATGTTTAAACGCCCCACTAATTCATTTTTTTTATCAGATTTAGAAAATGTAAAATGCAAAGAACGATATATTTTTTGGGCTACTATATTATCCTCATATACTTTAATCATCATTTTCCCAACCCTTAGCCTCTCACATATTTTTATTGCCATTATTGTTATCTGTTTGCCTATCCCCCTATTCATATAATCTGGATGTACCACAATTGCAAATGAAGGCACAAAATAGCCTTCATCAAAACCTCTTAACATAAAATACCCCGCTATATTTTCCTTGTTATCTAAAACTAAGTAATACAAATCCCTTTTGCCGGATTCTGAAATATCAACAATTTTTTTTGCTGTTTTTTTATCAAAGGAATGTGGATGAAAAAAATTATTTAAGTTGTGTTTTTTTATAACTTCAAAAAAAGATACCAATTTTTTTTCGTCACCAGAGTCCACGCTTTTAACAATATATTCTGCGCCTTGCTTATCTTTAATAATATCTTTTTTTAATCTTACTAACTGGTGGGCTATATATTTTACCTGATCCTCGCTAAGGTCGTAAAATGTTGGCAAGCTGATTCCCTTTCTTGAGATTTCTTCCGAAACATCCAACCCATAATGATGCAAAGCTTGATAAGCTGGCATAGTATGAATCGGGTAAAAAAACGGACGCGTTTGAATGCCTTGTTTTTCCAAAAGACTCATTAATCGGTCTCGGTCCACCCCGTATTCTTTTTCTATAAGAATGCAATACATCCAATAAGAATGAAATGTATAATCTTTCTCTAAAGAAAGAGTGATTCCTTCTATGTTTTTAAGATAACGGCTATACATTTTTGCAATCCGGCGCCGTTTCAAAATAAACTTTCCAATATTTTCAAGTTGGGCAAGCCCGATAGCCGATTGGACATTGGTCAGCCGGTAATTATACCCTAAAACTGGATGCCAATATCTTTTGTTGGTATCCATGCCTTGATTTTTTAATAATGCCACCTTTTTAGCCAATTCGTCATTATTGGTGACTACCATTCCTCCCTCTCCCGAAGTTATAACTTTATTGCCAAAAAAACTGAATGTCGCAATATCGCCAAAGGAGCCGCACATTTTTCCCTTACCTTGCCTACCGGCAAGCAGGTACTTTGAGCCAAGCGCCTCTGCGCTGTCTTCTATAACATACAAGTTATGCTTTTTGGCTATTTTAAGGATATCCTCCATATCGCAAGAATGACCATAAAGATGGACGATTATTATTGCTTTAGTTTTTTTAGTAATTTTTTCTTCAATTTTAGCAGGGTCTATATTCCAAGTATCCTTCTGGCAATCTAAAAAAACTGGCTTGGCTCCCACATACAAAATACTGTTGGCGGTAGCTATATAGGTCAGCGTGGGACACAATACCTCGTCCCCATTTTTAATACCAAGCGCCAATAATGCAAGGTGCAAGGCCACGGTTCCGTTACTGCATGTTAGAGCATGCTTTACCCCAATATATTTTGAAAATGCTCTTTCAAAGAGAGTGACATATTTACCAATTGAAGAAATCCAATTGGTTTTTAAGCAATCCAAAACATATTTTTTTTCGTTGCCGATTAAGGCGGGACTAGCAACGGGAATAAATTTTTGAGCTTTCGGTTCCATAGCCATAATATCTATTTTTATGTTTTTCATTATGGCACAGCATGACCACGAAATCAACGCGCCAAATCAAAAATCCCCCGCGCATTTATAATTATAAGGTTTGATTTTTACTTTACCTAATGATAAACTTCTAATAACAAACTAGAAAAAATATGTTAATTGCTCAAATAAAAAAATTAGCCCGTAAACTACCCCGACCAATTTTAATTTTTTTAGGCAAAATATCCAATAAAACTTTTGATGTTTATAATTATATTCATTCCAGGATATACAACATACCGCTAATTCATGTGATAGGAGATAGTCACTCCACTGTTTTTTACAACAAAAAACAGTTCATCGTGCGCTTTTTGGGTGCCGCAACCATGCACAACCTCAACAAAAAAGACAGTTCCACAAAATCAAATGAAAAATTATTCCAGGTTTTAAGAAAACTCAACACCAAAAGAGATATTGTCATGCTATCTTTTGGAGAAATAGACTGCAGAATTCATATAAGCCATCAATACGAAAAACAACAAAAAAAATTAACCGTTCCAAAACTTATCGACCAAACTATTTTCAATTACGGCTATGTATTAAAAGAAATAAGACAGATGGGCATTAAATTATGTGTATATGGAATACCGGCCGCCAGAGAAATAAAACATCTTGATAAATCCCTTTTTTGCGGAACAGACAAAATGCGAAGCTATATATACGGGGAATTCAACGATAGATTGAAAAAATTCTGCGAAAACAACAAGTATCCATATATAAACATATATCCAAAAGTTTCTGATAAAAACGGGTTTTTATTAAAAGAATATGCGGCAGATGAAATTCATTTAAATGGCATAATTGCCGATTTTGTAAGAGATTTACTAATTAAAAACACAGCCGCAACCTGGCCTGATTAATTTCTATCGGATTATATTTTTGTAAAAATTCATGTGTTTTAAAACAAAATTCTCAACGCTAAATTTTTCTAAAAACTCTTTTATATTAAAGTTTTCTGGGAATTGCAAGTCTTTTGCTGTTTTTATTTTTTCTACCAAATCTTCTACATCACCCTCTTTAAAAATTAAACTTTTAGGATAACCGCCCAAGACTTCAGGTATTGCCCCTGACGAAGAGCCGACAACCGGAATGTGACAAGCCATTGCCTCAACCAAAACCCTGCCGTACTGCTCCTTCCAATCAGCGGTGGTTTTCGATGCCAAAACAAACACATCAAGACAGTTATAATAATCTACTAATTCTCGGTTATTTACGCTACTGTAAAAATAAACCCTTTCTTGTATGCCCAGGAATTCAACTAATTTAACCAATTCTTCTTTAAAATCTCCCTCGCCAACAAACATTAGATGACAATCATTGATTTTACTTGCGGCAATAACTAAATCTGCCACTCCTTTTTCTTGGACTAATTTACCGAAATAACCAACGAGTGTTATATTCTTTGGAATATTCAGCTTTTCCCTGCATAAATTTTTGTCTTTTTGAAAAAAGATATTAAAATCAATTCCCCAAAAAATTCTCTTTTGCGGACCCAAAAACCCACTATTTTTAATGTTTAAAATTGCTTCAAAATTAGATGTGGTTACACCATTTAGCGCTTTTTTATTGTAAAAAAATATAAAAAAATATAAAATCTTATAGGCAATGCGTTTAAAAAATCTTAAAGACATTTTAAATAAAAAAGGTGGAGTCTTAAATGGAATATTCTGAAAAGTGTAAGATATTACCGGAATTTTTTTGCCAAACAGCAAGTACCTGCATAACATTGTTTGAAACAGATAAAAGCTGGAGTATTCATCAAAGACATGTATCAAATCCGGTTTTATTTTTTTAATTGCAAAAAACAATTGAAAAAATTTAAATCCTTCTCCATAGCTGTCCGGCTTTCGCAGTTTGACTGGTAAAAAAAGATATGCTTTTTCTTTATCATTTATACTATAGGAAGAATAACCCGATGAAGAATACATTGGGCCAGCCGCAATTTTAGACGGTACAATAACTGTTAAATCAACACCATGGGCTGCATATTCTCGGAAAATAGATTTAGCGCAGGACATTAACCCGCCATGGTAAATGATTAAAAGTTTCATCTTCTTATTTTATTAAATCTGCAAAAATATTACCGTCGGCTGGCCTATCAGGACCAGGCCTGAATTCTTTAGGTATTAATTTTGAAATACTTTCATCCCTATTATTAAATATTACTTTTGAATAGCCGACCATCAATGCTAGCTCTTGAAGGGTGTTGGGCGTTAATACATTCTTATGGAGATGATTATTCCATTCTCCAAAATAAACTCCTTCAAATCCCTTGGAAAAGTCTGAATGATCTCTCATTGAAGATAAAAGATTCGGGGTATTAATCCTGTGGACTCCTCCCCTTTTTAAAACCCTCAATGTTTCTGCAAGAAAAGATACTTGATCTCTTTGCTCTATATGTTCCATGAAATCTTCGTGAAAAATTACATCAATTGAATTATCACCAAATGGCATTTTTTCCTTTGTTACATCCATTGGATAAAAATCAAATCTTGTGCCGCGAATTTCTTTTGAATAATATTTTTCTCCAAAAGATTTTAAATAATTCTCATATGGATGATAATGCAGATCTATATTTATCCATCCTGCAAGAGTCCGCGCACCGCAACCTATGTGAAGCTTAATAATGCTTTTATCTTTGATTAGTTTTTGTAAATTTTCGCGGGCGCGTTCTTTGTTTTTATTTCTGAATGGATATTCTGCCAATTTTAAAACAATATTTTTAAAATATCTAGCAATGTTTTTTAGAACATGGTTCATATGATGTATTACTTTAATAGTTTGATCTAATGTTATTTGAGCAACCCCACAGTTTCTTTTACGAGCTGGAACGCCTTATCATTGAAAATTTTGTCAGAAAGTAGCGTCAAGAAAAAATAAATTAAAATTCCGGCTAAAACAGTCGCTAAAAAACCCAAAATTCCGTATGGAAAATATCCTTTTAAGAAATAAACAGAAACAGCCATAATTAAGGCGTTTATAAAAGAAAAAATAACATTGTTTATAAATTGGACCAAGCTGCATTTTATAGTTCTAATAGCTTCAAAAGCCAGTCCGAAAGTTGCAACCAAAGAGCTTACTAAAACTACTATTGAAGCCCCCGTAATGTTGTATTTTATAATAAATGGATACAGAAAAATAATCAATATT
>Ga0155741_115_pt1 | contig 12723 bp, 12 predicted proteins | sample RifCSPlowO2_01_FD_107395 | JGI IMG/M metagenome (GOLD analysis project Ga0155741, IMG submission 107395) | Candidatus Staskawiczbacteria bacterium RIFCSPLOWO2_01_FULL_33_13 | reverse complement strand
AAAAATTATGAAAGGAAGGTATAGTGGAAGACCTATGACAATATATGGAACAATCCTGCCGGGAGCGGTGTCTATTGCCCGTTCTTCATTCCTGACAGACAAACTCACCGAACAGGCAAAACAAAGAATCAAAGTCTTTGATTGGCACAAGGCTCATGGCAATAATTCATCGCTCACCGCCCGTCACTTTGGCATCGGAAGAATGACCTTGTTTCGCTGGCAAAAAAGAATTGATAAATTGGGACTGCTTGGCTTAAATGAATCTTCCAGAAAGCCAAAGCGATTAAGACTCCCCATAACTCCCTGGTCAATCGTTGCAAGAATTGTTGCATTAAGGAAACAATATCCTGCCTGGTCAAAACACAAACTGGCAGCCATTGTAAAACGAGAAGGAATGATTTGTTCTAAAAGCACAGTAGGCAGAATATTAAAAAGAAAAGGGTTGATTGATAAAAAAGTTTCAAAGAAAAAGAGAAAATCTGCCCTACATCCCAGAATGAGATTTCCCAAGGGCTTGCGAATACATCAAGAAGGACAAATGGTTCAAATAGACACCAAATATATTACGCTGGCTGGAGGTCGAAAGTTTTACCAATTTACTGCCATTGATGTCTTGAGCAAACAACGGGTGCTCCGAGTCTATTCGTCACAATCGTCACGCAACGGATCATTGTTTTTGAAAGAATGCCTGGCTTCTTTCCATTTCCCAATCCTGAATGTCCAAACTGACAACGGAGCGCCATTTTTAAAAGAATTTGATGCGTTGTGTAAAAAGTTACAGCTACCTCACTACTTTATTGAACCAAGACACCCTAAACAAAATACCTATGTGGAAATATCTCACGGGGCAGATGAGAGGGAGTTTTACCAACAAGGAAATGTGTGTTCAATCCTTCCGGTGATGCAAGAAAATGTGAGAAATTGGGAAACCACTTGGAATACCTTCAGACCTCACGAGGCGCTCGGGCAATTAACTCCCGCAGAGTATTCACAAAGAATAAAACTACAAGGATTACCAACGAGAAATGTGATCGTTTTACAAACTTAATTTAATCAACAGGGTGTATCATATGTATCTGAACCTGGACATTTTTTGTCAATCAATTAATAGCTCAGCTTGCACCGCAATTCTTTGATAGTTTTTTCCAGGCGGCCAGCAACTAATTAAAGTAAGTATGTTATTTTGGCCATCTAGTTTATTAGATTCAACATCTTGGCCAACTTGAATAATATTCTTTTCTACCACATTATATATATATTTTTTATTGCCAAAATGAATAATAATCTGGTCACCCATATTTAAATTATTAATTTCACTAAACACCCAATCATACTTTATTTTCGGCCAATTTGGCGGAGCCGAGTGTCCTAACACTACAATTTGTCCACTTTCCCCTGGCAATACTGAATTTGGGTAATATACCACACCGCTATCTAAATTTTTTGTAAGAACTTTTGCATCAGTGCTTTGGCTCATTACAATAGGGGCTGAAATATTAATACTTGGTATTTCTATAGAATTATTTTTTGCGGAGTATGGGTACACTTTTGACTCCTTATAAATCATAGGCTCACCTAGAGTGGTTTCGGGTTTTACAGTATTAGTATTGATTACCATATTGTTAGCGCTTACCAAAAGCTCGCTGTTTTCATAGGGATTAAAAAAACTATATACTAAGCTGTTCATTACCCTATAATTAAAAAGCCAAGAAACATTGTTCCAATTTATGATAATTGAACTGACAATAAATAAAGATACAAATATCTTTATGAGTTGTTTTTGTTTTTGATTAATTTTTTGCATTAGATTTTTCCCTTAATAAGGGACAAGTCTAAATTATATTGAAACTTGGTATGGTATTAAGTAACTTAAAGCGCCTTTTTCCAACCACATTGTAATACATAAAATCGCAATTAATAACACCGGTCTTAACACCATTATATTATGTTGTACTTGCAATAATAAAAGCTTGTTCATTATTAAGCATCCAATAATTAAAATCAATAGACTGAAAGCAAAATATTGTAAAAGCTTTCCATTATCATATACTACAAGGTTTAAAAATTTTAAATACAAGTTATTTTTTCCTATATTTTCAGGGCCAAGAAAATATTCTGTTGACTGTGATAATACTTTAGGCAATATGGTATTATTTGTTTCTTTTGGATTTTCTGTGGCTTCTGTATTGATATTTATGGTTGGTGTCTCTGTGGTTTCTAGATTTTCAATAACAGGCGGAGTATTTGTTTCTTGTCCACTCGCAACTGGCTCTACGGGAGTTGTTGGTATGGGTTTTGGGGTAGGAGGTATTACAGGTGTTGGCGGATTGTTAACCGGAGCTGCAACAGTTTTTGTTACAGGATTTCCAAAAAGCTGGACCACTACAATTGAATTACTTTCAAAACCTTCTACCACCGCAGTGCCTATTTCTGTGTAATTTTTATTTAATAAATTATCTCTATGTGATGACGAATTAAACCAGGCATTGTATACAGTTTCTGAATCAACAAAACCAACTGCTAAGTTTTCTCCTGCATATTTGTAAGTATATCCTGCTTTTTTAAACCAAAACCAAGGAGTGATTCCCTGCGGACTTTGATGTGAAAAATAGTTGTTCTTTATCATGTCTTCAGCTTTTAGCTTGGCAGCCTTATTGAGAGTTTCATTTTCAACTAATACATTTAATCCCAAGGTTTTCCTATTTTCATTTAACATATTTACAAGGTCTATTTTAGTGATGTCAGCAAAAAATAAATTTTGTGGAATGGGTGTTTGTATTCCAACAATGATAAGTTTTATTACAAATGTGAAAACTATTAAATAAAGCAAAAAGTTGCTCATTAAAAGCTTTTGAGCATAGATAATATTTGTATGCGATACAAAGAAATTTTTAATTTTTTGGGAGATTTTATTGAAAATTTCTCCGCCTTCTAGACTGTAGTTCATACCTTAATTATACGCTTATTAAATAATGTTGTCAAGTACCCAAAAAGCCGTGTTTAAGAATAAACTGTTCATAACGGCCCTCGTCCTAATTAAGGTATTTTGTAGCGTACTATTTGTAGTATGCTCTATCTTTATACTGCAAATAAATATACTCAATATTTTTCCTGGTATTTACGGTAATTTCGTCTTTTAATAGAGCATTCATCTTTGCAATTTGGCCTTCAATATCGTTGTTTGGATCAAGATATATATGCCAATTTTCAGAAGTTTTAAATATTAACGGATTTAAAAAAGCTACTTCTTTAATGCCGATTTGAAAATTATTCTTTAAGTTATTTTCAACTTCTAAAATAATGGCAATAGTATTTTTATCAATAACAGTATTTCCTAATGAGATTTCTGTGGTGCCAGTTTTTTTAATAATAATCATATTTTCGGGTATGTGTTGCAGTTTTTGAAAAACCACTCCGTTATTATCTAGTAAAAAACATTCGGTATTTTGGCATAATGTCGCAAAATTCCTCCTTTCTTTTACGGTTATATGTATATCGTTAAAGAATTTTTTTTGTATTTTTATGTCTTCAATATCTGGAAATTTATGTAAAATATTTTTGATTACATTTTTAGTATCAGCAATAAAAATACTTTTACTTGAAATGGTAAAAATTCCCGCAGTAAAAATATCTTTTTGTATATAATCCCATGCAATGGTTTCAATGTCGGGGCTTTGAATTTTTTCATTGCCAGAAACTTGGATTTTTTGAACCTGAAATTCATTTGAAAATAACGCAAAATACAAAATAACGGCAATTATTACAATAAAAAGAGGAATTAAAAATGAGGGTCTTTTAAAAAAGATTTTTTTATTTTTTAACCTCCTTATTTTAGGTGTTATATGTTTTCTTCTGTACGACATAAAAAATAATTATAATCCGCGTTTATATTTTCTCACTAATTCTATTATATAATTTAACCAGTATTTTGGGGAGATTATCAAATCTTGCGTTTTTACATACTCTTGGCAATACCCCCCAAACCCCATTTTAAATAAAGTTGGCCCCGCATAAGGATGCTTTGGGAATTTAAAAGGATCAATGTGTCCCCAAAAGTCATACACATTGCAACCTCTTTTTTTAGCTTCTTTTATTGATTCCCATTGCAATAAATAAGAAACCGGAATTTTTTTATATTCAGGTAAAAGGGCCGCGTGATGATAAAAACCAATCCCCGACCAGAAAATTTCATAAGAAGCTGCAATAATTTGACCTTTGTATTTTGCAAAAAATATAGTTATTTGATTATCAGGTAAAAATGCTAAAAATTCTTTTTTAAAATATTCTAAAGAAAAGGGTACAAATTTTTGAGTTTTTACTACTTCTAAGTGCATACTATTAAAAATATCAATATCTTCTATTTTAGTACTTTTTATAATTTCTATATTTTTATCTTTTTGAGCTTTTAATACTAAATATCGGGTAGTTTTTCTCATATGGTCCATTAAATGCTGTTCGGGTTGACTAATATCTAGTTTCCATGAAGATTCAGGATGAGTATGAAGGGGGCGCAATCTAAATTTTAAGTCATTGAATAGTACCTCATTTTCAGGAACTCTTTTCCAAATAGGGCTTATTCTTATAAAATCCACCCTTTCTTCTATTGCTATTATTTTCAGTTTTTCTAATAGTGTTTTTAAAATTTGAGATTTAAAATCTGAGATTTGGTTAGAAATTAGAAATTGGAAATTAGAAATTCCGATGACTGGTCCATGTGGTACTAATAAAAAAGATCCTCGTTTTGCCTTCATCTTTATTACTAAAGCCACTGATAGTAATTTTTCGTTATCGTAAATTCCAAACCGCCAGATATTTTTATCCATAGATTTTTGAAATTCACCCCAATTCCAAGACTGCAAGAATGTTTTTTCTTGGCAATTTTGCAAAAAATTTTCCCATGTTTTTTTATCTTCTATTTCAATTATTTCCATTTATTTAGGAGGTTAGTTATTCTTTTTGCATCTTCAATTGAAATATTAATATGGGTTGGCAAGTTTAAGGTTATTTTTGATAATTTTTCGGCATTAGGGCAGGCGCCAGTTTTATATTTCATTTCATTTAATTTTGTATCATCTGGAGCTATAACACTAGTATACCAATCTCCCAGTAATATATTTTCTTTGTGCCAGGCTTCGTAAATAATTTCATGCGCTTTTGGATGCGTAACAGTAAACCGTAAAAACATATTACTTCGGCCTGCCATAGCCTTGGCGGAGGCGGCTCCATTCATTTCTGGCAAGCCAAACTTGGTGTTTTTTAAATGTTCGTAATAAAATTCAGCAATGATTTTTCTATGAGCATTAAATTTTTCTAATTTATTAAATTGGTTTTGCGCAATTAGTGCCAATGCGTTTGGCAGGGCTTTAGGAAAATAATCTGGTTTTAATCCCCTCTTTTCTTTCCAGCTTACTGCTTTTGATAATATATGAAGCCATTGGGAAAAAATTAAAAAAAGTTTTCCTAAATCTAAAAAATTATATAGGGGTAAAATAATAAAATATAATAATATTGGATGTAAAATTTGCTGGAAAATCCAAAAATGACCAGGCTTTCCGAATTCTTTCTGAAGTTTCTGGAGTCTTTTTCCTATTTTATCATCATTGGTTGTTGCCATTCCGCCATACACGGATGAAATAACTTTATCTCTTGAAAAACTAAAAAAAGCAGTATCGCCAAAAGTCCCTACCTTTTTTGGAGTACCGAAGTCTTGTATTAGGGTGTTATCTGATATTGTTGCGCCTAACGCGTGAGCACAATCTTCAATTACTGTGCCTCCGTTTTGTCGCACAATAGAAACAATCTCTTCCACATTTGCTGGCAAACCAAATGTATGTTGTACAACTAAGACTTTTGTCTTAGTTGTATCCTGAGCGAGCGAGGCGAGTCGAATGGAAAGTTTTTCTATATCAATATTAAAATCATCACCGCAATCAATATATATTGGGTTAAATTCTGCCCATAATATGGGATTTACCACCGCATTACATGTAAATGCCTGAAGTAAAATATTACTTTTCTCTGGTAGATTTAGAGACTTTAAAATAGCAAAAAGGGCTGATCTTCCGCTATTAAAAGAGAAGGCATGTTTTACACCTAAATACTTTTTAAATTCTTCTTCAAATTCTCTTATTTTGGAGCCATTTTTCCATTTCCACGGCCTAAAAATTAACTTTAAAGCTAAAGCCACATCATCTTTTTGTACATTCGGAGATAAGGATATTGATATTGGCTTAAATCGAGATGCCATAGTTTTTTTTGTTTCAACTTTTTACCCTGTTAAATAATTTCACTTTTGGTGAAATTAAAATCCCAAGGATTTTATTTAACTGGGTGAATTTTAAGTCAATAACTTACTTTAAATTACGAAATGCTTTCAGGGTATTTTTCCCAAATTTCAGAACGAAAATTTGATAGAATTATTTTATGTAGTAAACTACATAAAATAATTATTGCGAATTTGCAGTTGAAATTTGTAAAAAAGACCTGAAACTTGCCTTTTAGTATGGCATTTCGTAATTCAAAGTAACTTAATAACTTCATTTGGCACTCTGCCTTCTAATAGTACCGTATCTCCTTCTTTGCAAAAAGTGGTAATATGGCCCACAATATCACTTAATTTGTCGATTAATAAAACTTTATTCGGTGACATTCCATTTTCAATTGCCCCCTTTTTAATATTTTCAAATTGGTCTTTTGTAGTAATAATTGCCATATCACACACTTTTGCTATTTTTTTGCCTATTTGATAATGAACTTCTGCTGACTTATCTCCCAGTTCAATTAAACAAGGCATTACAATAACTTTCTTCCCTTTAAAAATGTTTAAATAATCCAAATCTGCCACAACGCCATCAGGATTCGAAGAATAAGAAGAGTCTATAATATTAATTCTGTGAATTCCACTTTTTAAAGTCATTCCCGATTGTTGTGGCGCAATAACATTGCAAGCTTTGGCAATTTCTTCAAAACTCATTTTTAATTCTCTAGCAACCAAAATGGCACCTAAAAGATTTTGCACATTTTGTTTTCCCAATACGCTAACTGTAAAATGCGCCATTTCTTTTGCGCGCGACATTGCAATAAAAGAAACTGAATCTTTTGTAACTTCTATGCTTTCCGTCCAAATATCAGAATTTATAACATTTTTATCAACACTGTATAATTTTTTATTATGCAGTGTTGTTTTTTTATATAAATCTAAGCAATATTTATTATCCCCATTTAACACTATAAGGCCATCTTTGGGTAAACTATTAGCTAATTCTTGGCCACCCTCGGCTGATAACAAATTTTCTAGTGAACCAAAGGTTGCTAAATGCTGTTCGTTTACTCCGGTAACAATGCCTATGGTGGGCTTTACTATGTCGCACAATAGTTTTATGCCACCTTTATTATATGCTCCCATTTCCACAATAAAAACCGGGACACTCAAATCTTTTTTAGTGTTCGGCCGAGCACCTTCACTAAAAGGTGCCCCGGTTTCTTGGTTAAGCACCCTGTCGAAATCTTTGCTGAGTATTGTTTGGGCTATGCCTATTTCAGAATTTTTATGTTCTGGGGTTTTTAGTACCCTAAATTTACTTGAAAGTATAGTGGTTAAAAATTCTTTAGTTGAGGTTTTACCATACGAACCCGTAATACCAATAACCGTAAGGTTTTTGCATTTTGCCATTTTACTTTTAGCCTTTTTTAATGTGTTATTGCGAAGCATTACAAAAAACGGCTGAAAAAATAACACAATCAAAGACACTATTAAAGGAATGCATATATCATAGGCTAACATTGCAAATATAAACCAAGGGCTATTTTTTGCGTAAAGATATGAAAAATAAAAATAACCAATAACATCTAAAAATACTACACCTATTAAAAATATTGCCTTTACAGTTGCTACAGGTTTTTTAACCTGTTTTTTTATTATCCCAATGATAAAAAAACTAAATTCTAAACCATATATAATTAACAAAATAGATAGCGCTGCATAATAATCTATAAATAGTAAAAAACAAAGCAATAACTTTGTTAAAAGTAGTGGGTTAAATAATATTTTTTTGCCTTTGTGGGTTTTAAAGTGATCCAAGAAGCGGCCAATATGATATGACTTTAATTGCCAAAGATAAATCCAAAAAAGAACGCCTTTAGCCGTTCTTGTAAACCAAAAAAAAATTAGTATGTTAATTAAAAAATTCAAGGTAATTTAAATAATATTTTTTAAAGATAAAAGCTGGTCGTGATATGGGGCAACTGATAAATTTTCCATTATTTCTTGTACTAAAATATCGGTGTTCTTTGAATGTAAATTATGTCCGGCGCTAGGGATAATAATTAATTTTGAATCACTGATTTTTTTGTGGATAATGTAGGCATGTTCTATCGGAGTAAGATCGTCTTTTTCTCCCCAAATAATTACCGTGGGAGCTCTTAAAGAAACAAGTTTTTGTGACAAATCATCGGCAATTACTTTCAAATAAATTTCTTTCATAATACCCGACACATATAAATAATCGCTTTTCCTTAATATAAACTTATAAAAATATTTCCTGAATATTTCGTAAAAAGGGAAAAAATAAAAAAGCTTTATTATTCGCGATACATTATATATGAATCTTTTAGATGGAGTTTTTAATCTAATACATGAGGCAGCTACTAAAAATAGCTTTTCAATTTTCTGATTATATTTAATGGTAAATTTTGCCGCAAAGGTTCCGCCAAATGAATGTCCTAGCAGATAAAAATCTTTGTTAAGCTCTGGTATATTTTGTGAAAATTCACTGAGCCATTCCACATAATTATCAATAGACCATGCGCTTTCTGGTTCTTGGCTTTTTCCAAAACCAGGCAAATCAGGAACAATCACTTTTAAGTTTTTTTGTGCTATTAATTCTGCAGTTTTTTGCCATCGATCAGAATTAGACCGCCACCCATGTAAAATTAAAAAAGGTTTTCCCTCACCAAACACTTTATAGTTTACTTTTAGACCTTTAATTAAAATCTGCTCTTCTGTCATTTTAGTATTTTTTTAAGTTTAATCACTTTAAATCTTGTATATTTTTGCAACACTTTTGGAATTTTCACGCTTCCGTCTTTTTGCTGATTGTTTTCAAGTATAGCTACAATAATTCTTCCCATTGCAAAAGCGGTGCCATTTAATGTATGAACAAAATTAAGATTATTTTTTTGATCTTTATATTTAATATTTATTCCTCGTGCCTGATAATCAGTACAATTTGATGTTGAGTGAGTTTCTCTGTATCGGTTTTGTCCCGGCATCCAAGCTTCAATATCATATTTTCTAGCAGCTGATTTTCCTAAGTCACCGGTACAAATATTTATTACCTGGTAAGGTATTTTTAAATCCTTCATCAACTCTTCCTCTATTGCTAATAAATTTTGGTGCTCTTTTTCTGAATCTTCGGGTTTAGAAAATACAAACATTTCCATTTTGTCAAACTGGTGTACCCGAAAAATGCCTTTAGTGTCTTTACCATAACTTCCTGATTCTCTTCTAAAACAGGTTGAAAACGCAACATATTTTTTAGGTAATTGGTCTAAAATTTCCCTGTGGTGCATAGCACCAAGAGATTGCTCTGAAGTTGCGGTTAAATAAAGATTATCTCGCTCTAAATAATACGATTCTTCATCGGGATGATTTTCTATGTACCCCATACCTGAGGCCAATTTTGGTTGTATCATTACTGGTGGAATTACGGGTGAAAACCCCTTTTTTGCCAGCTTAGAAAATGCAAAATTCACCAAAGCCATTTCTAACAAAGCCGCTTCATTCTTTAAAAAATAAAACCTACTGCCTGCAACCGTAGATGCTCTTTCGATATCAATAATATTCAGTTCCTCTCCAATTTGAAAATGCTCTTTTGGTATAAAATTAAACTTTGGCAAACTTCCTATTTGCCTTAACACCACATTTTCTGAATCATCTTTACCCACAGGCACATCATCAAACGGAATGTTGGGTAGTTTCATTAATAATTCGTTGAATTTATTTTCAGTTTCTTGTAAATCGGGTTCTAAGGTTTTAATTTCTAGTTTATTTTTCTTTGCTTCTTCAATATTATTCATTGTCTCGCCAGAGCTCTTGGCGGAGGCGGATTTGGTAAACTTATTTTGTGTTGCACGGAGGTTTTCTAAAGTAGTCATTAAGCTTCTTTTTTTTATGTCTAAATCCAAAAGCTGGTCGACAATAGTGTCGCCACCGTTAATGTTTTTATTAGCACAGGCCTCTTTTACTTTATCTGAATTTTCCCTGATAAATTTAATATCCAACATATCTTTTTACTATGTTAATTTTTTAATACTAAAAATATTCTTCATATGTTTTAATCAGTGCCGGATTTAGTTTCATTTTTTTTAATACCAAAACCTCTATTTGGCGGACTCTTTCACTCGAAATTTCAAATTTTTCCCCTATTTCTTTAAGCGTATAGGCCCTACCATCATCCCCTAATCCAAATCTCATTTTAATTATTTCGATATTTCGATAACTAAAAATACCATCTTTCATCTCTCCTAGTTTTTCTTTTACTAATGCAATAATCAACTCAAGGGATTCAATGGCTGAAATTTCTCCCGGTTGCGGTTGTTGATCAATAATGTCTCCAATGGGAGTATTTTTGGTCTGCTTTATCCTATTGTGTAGCTTATGTATATTATTCACAAAAATTCTTTTAGTATCGTTTAATATAAGCCTGGTTATATTAGATGGGAAATCTTGATTAAATAAGCGGTCAAACCGCTTATCGCGGTATTTCCAAAGATAAAGATAATATTCTTGCAAGCTTTCATCTAGGCAACTTTCATAGTCGATATGAGTGCCAATATTACCAAATTCCTTGTATTTATCATCCCTAATCCTCTTAATATACAGATTTAAATTCAATTTTATTTCTGGCGAGATTTTAATAGTAAATTCATCAAACTTTTTTTTGGCTTCTTCTATGTTATTTCCATTAATACACCTCATAATTTCTTGTCCCAATGCGAATAGATCGGCGTGGTATTTTTTTCTTTCAAGTTTTCTTTTACTTAAAAAATCGCCATTTTCAATATCTTTATTTATTAATCCATTAGAGGAATTTTCTCTAAAACTTGTCATAATGCATTATAGATTATTTAATAACGACGAATGATGTGTTTCTGGTTTATAAGGCTTTAATACTTCAACTCTGGCTCTTAAATTCATTTCTTTTAGCTCTTTTTTTAACTTTTCTAAAAAGTTAGCTTGATCATATCCTAAACAAATAATATCTGGGTCAATCTCTTTTATGATAGTGTATTGGTCTTGTGATGGATCGTGATTTTCTTTACCCAATATTGCTTCGTTAACTAATTTACATTTTTTTACTACTTCTAATCTTTCATTTTCGCTATATTTTGGTTGCTTCTTTTTTGTTTTTAAAACTGAGGAGTCCCTTCCAACCACCACAATTAAATAAGCATCCTCCAAATGTTGAAGTTTACCCTGAAAAGCTACACTCTGAAGGGCTTGCTTAAAAAGGTTTAAGTGTCCTTCGTGTAATCCATCAAATGTGCCAAATGTTAATATTTTTGACATTTTCTAACGCCTTAATATTTTTTATTACTCTTCACCATATATTACGCCATTTTCATGGAAACAATGATAACAGAATCTATAGTTATTGGGATAATTTGCAGGTATCATAATTTGTCTGATTGTTTTACCAAATGTTTTATTATCGCATTTGGGACACATTTGGTAATCCATGAGACTTTCAAGATTCTTCCTATAACGCTCTTGTTCTTGTTTTTTAAAATCTTGGAATTTTACAAATAATTCTGTATCTTTCATCGCTTTCAATACTTCTTCTATTGCCTCTTCTCCAGAATCTTTTTTTGACAGTCCATCTCTTACCCTTTTCACAGAAGAACTTATTCGAAAATGATCAAAAAGATAGTAAGGACTTAACCGAGTTCTTTCATAGTCATCGGGTTGGTCAAGATCTAAAAATATAACTTCTTCGAAAAAATGAAATAAAGATATTGCTCTTAAATACATTTCATTTTCAGCTATGCGCTTACCTAGAAATAGTTTTAAAACTGGATTATTTGGATCGTTTTTAAGCCTATTGTTATCCGCTTTTATTATTCCATTTAAGACAGAAAAAGCTAAATTTTTAGCAAGTTCTAATTTCTCTTTTTCCGAATACCCCCCTTCAATTTTTTCATTTTCCATAAAATATGTTCTTATGCCAAATTACCTTCGTGTAAACCATCAAATGTACCAAATACTAGAATCTTTTTCATTTTGTTATAAGCCTGTTAAAAATATTATTACGAAACTTGTTTTGTATATTTTTCTATAAACTCATTTAATGGTACTGTTCCTAAATCTTTAAAAGAACCCTTACCATATGTTTTTTCGACAAGTCTAGCAATTTCTAATAATCTACCAGACATTACAACTTTTGCAAAAATATAAAAAATATTTTCAGCTGATGTAAATAATATTTTCCCATCATCATTAACTTCACTTTTATTTTTTTCGTATATATCTTGTATTATTCTTTACGGACTTTATATTCTTCGCCTAATTTTCTGAAAGAACCTTTACCGAATTTATTTTCAATCAACCTGGCAAGTGGTAGTAATTTACCCGAAAAATAACTCCTTGCAAACATATTAAATATCTGTTCGTTTGAGATTTGTTCGTTTCCTTGATAATCTAAACTCCTTAATTTAATGTTATTA
>Ga0155741_106_pt1 | contig 14251 bp, 10 predicted proteins | sample RifCSPlowO2_01_FD_107395 | JGI IMG/M metagenome (GOLD analysis project Ga0155741, IMG submission 107395) | Candidatus Staskawiczbacteria bacterium RIFCSPLOWO2_01_FULL_33_13 | reverse complement strand
TCTATATATATTAATTTTGCGCCGCCCCAAAGCTTCATTGTGGAAGGCATTATGTTGGGAAACGATAAGAATATGAATAAAGACTTAAAAGATAAAATGAGTGCCACGGGATTAAGCCATCTTACCGCAATTTCTGGGTCCAATATTATCATTTTAAGCTCAATTATGATGGCTTTTTTATTATTTTTGGGATTTTGGAGAGGCCAGGCTTTTTATTTTTCCATAATTTTTATCTGGCTTTATATACTAATTGCGGGCTTTCCAGCATCAGGTATTAGGGCGGGAATTATGGGAAGTATATTTTTATTATCTTCAAAATTGGGCAGACAGAATACAAGCTCAAGGGTTATAGTATTAGCTGGGGCTTTAATGCTTTTGCAAAACCCGTTTCTTTTGTTATATGATGTTGGTTTTCAGTTGTCTTTTTTAGCTTCAATGGGGATTATTTATTTAAAACCAATCATTGATAATTTTATTTTTTTTATTCCTTTTTTAGGTAAAAAAATTGGCAGTGACGAATTAAACACAATTCCTAAAGCCAAATTTTTCTTAGATATTTTTTCCATTACCATTTCAGCCCAAATATTTACCCTTCCGCTTATTGCGTATCATTTTAAAAATGTTTCTTTGGTTGCGCCCCTAACCAATCTTTTAATTATTCCCATAGTAGACTGGATAATGATTTTTGGATTTTTAGCTGCTATATTAGGTATATTTTCTGGTATTTTGGGATTTATTTTTTCTATCCCTTGTTATTTTTTACTAGAATATTTTTTAAAAATAGTGGATATTTTTTACCAGCCTTGGGCTGTGCTGACAATGAAAAATATATCTTGGATTTGGCTGCCCATTTATTATATAGTTCTTGTATTGTTAGTAAGATACTTAGAAAAAGTGCAAAAGCCTAAATTTTTGGGATATTAAAATTTAAAAAAACCGCAAAGTTTTGCTTTGCGGTTTTTAGTTTTATTTAAAAGTTCTTAGATTTTATTTTTCTTCCCCAAAAGATTTTATAACTTCTTGATTTTTCATATATTTTTTATTTTAATTATAATACAGCTGATTATATTATGTAATTTTGAATTGGTAAAATAATGGGGTATAATTAGCAAATATGTTACAAGGAAAAAATAATTTTAATAATGAAAAAAAGGCTTGGGTAATTGCCGTTGATATGGGGTATGGGCATCAAAGAACTGCCTATCCTTTAAGAAATTTAGCGCATAGTGGCAGAATTATCAATGCAAACAGCTATGCGGGTATTCCCAAAAAAGATAAGAATTTTTGGCGCAGGACAAAATCTTCTTATGAATTCATATCAAGATTTAGAAAAATACCCTTAATTGGTCTTGTTATTTTTCTATTTTTTGACAGTTTTCAAAGAATTTTGGGTTATTATCCGAAACGCGACCTTTCAAAAACTAACTTTAGTCAGAAAGTTATTTTTCATTTTATCAAAAAAGGCTGGGGAAAAGATTTAATAGAAAAATTAATGGGAAACCCATTGCCGTTAATTACCACCTTTTTTACCCCTGCTTTTATGGCAGAAAAATTTGGCTATACTAATGATATTTATTGCGTAATATGCGATGCCGATATTGCAAGGTCTTGGGTTTCTTTAAAACCCCAAGATAGCAGGATTAAATATTTTGTTCCAAATACATGGACAAAAGACAGACTTATTTTATATGGGACAAAACCCGAAAATATCATTTTAACAGGATACCCTTTGCCAAAAGAAAATATTGGAGGCGTTGATATGGAAATTTTAAAAAAAGATTTAGGATATCGTATTTTAAATCTTGATCCCAATAAAAAATACCAAAAGCTTTATGCTCCTTTAGTCAAAAAATATTTAGGAGATCTTCCTAAAATGCAAAATCATCCTTTGACAATAATGTTTTCCATAGGGGGAGCAGGAGCTCAAAAAGAGATTGCGCTTGAGATATTACATGTGTTGCAAAAAAAGATCAGGGAAAAACAGATAAGAATGATTATTTCGGTTGGTACAAGGAAACCCCTAAAACAATATTTTAAAAACTATATCAAGCATTTAAAATTAGATGGTTGGGCGAGCGTACTATCGGGAAAAAATATTAATGAATATTTTGATAAATTTAATCAAGTGCTAAGAACCACTGATATTTTAATGACAAAACCCTCAGAACTTTCTTTTTATGCGGGGCTTGGAATCCCTATTGTCATTGAGCCATCAATCGGCTCTCAGGAAGATTTTAACAGAAGGTGGCTTATGCACATGGGAGCTGCGGTATTGCAAGAAAATCCAAAATATACAGATGAGTGGTTGTATGATTTAATAAGTACGGGAGATTTGGCAGAAATGGCAATGCAGGGATTTATTGAAATAGAAAAATTAGGAACCTATAATATTGAAAAGATTATAAAAGATGCGTAAAATAATGAATATTTTTTTAATATTTTTTTGTGTATTGCTTCTGTTTTTTCTCTGTTACCTTTTTTTAGGCAAAACTAGAGAGCAAAAAAATATTACTTGGGGGGTTAATTTTTCTCAGTCGCATGCTGAATTTTTAACACTTGATTGGAAAAAAACCTATTTAGCTATTCTGGAAGATTTAGGGGTTAAAAATATAAAATTACATACCCAATGGGATTGGGTTGAAGGCCAAAAAGGAGAATATTATTTTGAGGATATTGATTGGCAAATAAGTGAGGCAGAAAAAAGGGGAGTTAAAATAATATATGTGGTTGGAATGAAAACCGGCCGATGGCCAGAGTGTCACTTGCCTTCTTGGGCTTTGGGCCTTTCAAAAAAAGAACAGCAGGATCAGATACTAAAGTATGTAAAAGAGGTTGTAGTAAGGCATAAAGATAAAAAAGTCATTGTTGCCTGGCAAGCGGAGAATGAACCATTATTTAAATTTGGTATTTGTCCTTGGTATGATAAAGAGTTTTTAATTAAAGAAGTTGCCCTTATAAAATCATTTGATGCCGCAAGACCTGTAATTATTTCAGATTCTGGCGAGCAGTCATTATGGTTTGAAGCCGCAAAAATAGGCGATATCGTTGGAACCACTATGTATAGAAAAGTGTGGTTTCACATCACTGATCGGTATGGTTTCTACTTTAATTTTCCCTTGCCCGCAGTCAGTTATTGGACAAAATCCCAATTGATAAAAAAAATATTCGGCAAGAAAGTTATTAATGTAGAGCTTCAGGCAGAACCATGGGTTGCTGATATTTATGCCCAAACACCCTTAGAAGAGCAGGAAAAATCAATGAATTTAAGGCAGTTTAAAAAGAATATTGAGTATGCAAAAAAATCAGGTTTTGACGAGTTTTATTTTTGGGGAGCCGAGTGGTGGTTTTGGATGAAAGAAAAACAACATAAGCCCGAAATTTGGAATTATTCAAAAGAATTATTCAATTACCTTGAGTTACGAAATCCCCAATGAAAAGGCAAGTTTCAGATCTTTTCTTCAAATCTGGGCTAAAAATTTGCTATAATTTATATCCGTATACTTATACGCCTATAAATTCTATCAAATTTTCGCTTGCAGATTTGAAGAAAATATTCTGAAAGCATTTCGTAAATCAAGGTAAGTAAAGGATTTTATTATGATAACTTGGTTATTGGTAATAATTTTAGCGTATCTATTTTTTAGCTTGGCTTCATTCGGAGACAAGCTTATTTTAGCTGGCCCGCCAAAACCAAAATTATATACTTTTTATGTGGGGCTTTTGGGCATATTGGTGGTTTTTTTAATACCATTTGCTGATTTTGGACTTCCTAGTTTGCAATCAATTATCTGGATTGTGCTAGAAGCATCAGTGTACCTTTTAGGCTTATATTTTTTATATCATGCCCTAGAAAAATTTGATGTTTCGCGTGTGATACCTACTATTGGAGCTATCCAGCCCATATTAATTCTTATTTTAACTTGGATATTTTTTGGTCTGCAAAAAATGGTGCCATTGCACTTTTTGGCTTTTATTTTATTATTTTTAGGAAGCATTATTATTTCTTCAGAAAAAAAACCCCAATTAACTTTTGATTTTTTAAAGTTAGCGACTTTTTCTTCCTTCTTATTTTCCCTAGACTATATTTTTACCAAGTTGGTGTTTTTGCATGAACCCTTTTTACAGGGCTTTATATGGATGAGGCTTTGCACCGTGGTAATTGTGCTAGTATTTCTTTTACATAAAAAATTCAGGAAAGAAATGTTTGCAAAAAAATCAATTTCAAATATAAAAACAGACATTATTTTTTTATTCACCCAATTAGCCGGAAGTCTTGGATATATATTGCAAAGCCTTGCTATAGCGCTGGTGCCAATTGCATACTTAGTAATAGTAAATTCCTTGCGCGGCATTCAGTATGTGTTTCTTTTTATAATCACCTTGTTTTTTTCAATTTTTCTGCCTAAAATATTAAAAGAAAAAATATCCAAAAAAATTATCATCCAAAAAACGGTTTCTATATTGCTTATTATTTTAGGATTAGCTCTATTGGTGATTTAAGATTTACGATATAAGATTTATGATTTACGGTAACTATGTGGTAATTTGGGATTTTCAATTTAGTTCGTCAAATCATAAATCATAAATTCACAATATGTTATCAATTATTATTCCCACGCTAAATGAAGAAGGCTATCTGCCTCTTTTATTAGAATCAATTAAAAATCAAAGTTTGAAAGATTGTCAAATAATAGTTGCTGATGCGGGCTCTTCTGACACCACACTAGATATTGCAAAAAATAATAATTGCATTATTGCACCCGGGGGATTACCAGCAAGGGGTAGGAATAATGGCGCAAAAATTGCAAAGGGAGAATTATTGTTTTTCTTGGATGCCGACACCGTGTTACCCGATGATAATTTTTTGAAAAAATCACTTAGCGAATTTGATGCGCGCAATCTAAGTATTGCAAGTTTTTGCTTAAAACCAATCCCTTCAAAAAAAATTTCTTCTTTTTTGTTGAATCTATTTTATAATAATCTTATCATTGTAACAGAAAAAATATTACCCCATGCCGCAGTTGGCATTATTATAAAAAAAGACCTTTTCGAAAAACTTAATGGCTATGATGAAAGTATTAAGCTTTCTGAAGACCATGATTTAGCAAGGCGAGCAGTAAAATTAGCTAAATTCGGAGTTATAAGATCGGTGAAAGTTTTAGTTTCAGATAGAAGATTTAAAAAAGATGGTTGGATTAAAACAGGTATAAAATATTTTTTATGCGAAATGCATATAATATTTTTGGGCCCTGTAAAATCTGACATATTTAAATATAAATTTAATCATTATAAGGACGAAAAATAATTTGAAATTTACAATTTGAAATTTGAAATCAATTTGAAATGATTAAAATTTAAATTTGTTAAAATTTCGCTTTGTCGAAATTTTGACACCTTATTATTAAAAATTTCAAATTGTAAATTTCAAATTCAAATAATATGTACGATTTACCAAAATTTACTATAAAAGATTTTACAAAAAAAGTATTACAAAACCAGTTTTTGCATGGTGTGATTTTGTTGATTATAATAACTACTGCTGTTGGTTTTGCATCTGGGCAGGTTTCTTTTGAAAAAATTAAAAGCCAGTTTATTTATTTTTTTGAAAAAATAGATAGTGATTTGTCCCCACAAACCGAAATTCAAATAAAAACTGAAGATAAGTATATTTCAAAAATAGGTTATGAGCAGGCCATTATCGATTCGGTAAGGGAAGCTGCGCCATCGGTTGTAAGTATTGTAATTTCTAAAAATCTTCCCGTGTATGAACAAAAATTTATAAACCCATTTGAAGGTGTTCCTGGTTTTGATTCGCCTTTTGAATTTCAAATTCCCCAATATATACAAAAGGGCACAGAATTAAAAGAAGTGGGAGCGGGGTCTGGATTTATTGTTTCAGAAAACGGTTTAGTATTAACCAATAAGCATGTAGTATTAGATAAAGAAGCAGAATATACGGTGTTAACTAACGATGGGAAAAAATATTCTGCTAAGGTGTTAGCATTAAACCCCGTGCAGGATGTGGCAATCATGAAAATTGAGAGCGATGAGGTATTTTCGGCTATAAAGATTGGGGACTCTTCGGGTATACAAATTGGGCAGGGCGTTATTGCTATTGGAAATGCGTTGGGTAAATTCAGCAATACGGTTTCTGTAGGGGTTGTTTCAGGGCTTGGAAGAACCATTAGCGCCTCCAATCAAACAGGAAATTTTTCTGAAAAACTTGAGGGCATTATTCAAACTGATGCCGCGATTAATTTGGGAAATTCCGGAGGTCCTTTAATAAATTTACGGGGTGAAGTTATTGGGGTAAATACCGCAACCGCCGAAGGGGCTCAAGCTATTGGTTTTGCTATACCAATTAATATAGCTAAAAGAGATATAGATCAGATTATAAAAACAAATAAGATATCATATCCTCTTTTAGGTGTTAGATATGTGTTAGTTGATGATTTAGTTAAGAAAAAATACAATTTATCAATTGATTACGGCGCATTGATTTTAAAAGGTGAAAAAGGCGAACCTGCGATTATTAAAGATTCGGGGGCCGCGAAAGCAGGCTTAAAAGAGAAAGATGTAATTTTAGAAATTAACCAAGAAAAAATAACTAATAGTAATTCGGTTGCAACTATTATTGCAAAATATATTCCTCAAGACAAAGTGGTACTGAGAATTTTAAGGGGCAGTGAAGAATTAAATATTGAGGTTATTCTTGGAGAAAGAAGTTAATAGTTTTAAAATTTCTATTCAGTTAAAAAGCCCCCTAAGGGGGCTTTTTAACTGAATACCAATGAAATTTTAAACCTTGATTTTATATTTAATTTAAAGTATAATAAGTCTAAAATTAAGTAATAAATGTACAAATATTATGAACGGAGGAGCTAATTTTACCAATAAAGCACAGGAGTCAATAATGTCGGCCCAATCGCTTGCGCAAGAAAAAGGACAGCAGCAAATAGATGCTCTGCACCTGCTTTTTGTGTTGCTTTCACAGGAAGGTTCGATGGTACTAACCATTATGCAAAAATTAGGGGTGGATATTGAAAATTTAAAGAAAAAAATAGAATTCCAACTTTCAAAAATTTCAACCATTTTAACCCCAACTCCTTTTGGCCAGTTTTATTTAACTCAAGATATGGCCAAAGTATTAGATAGGGCTCGGCAAGAAGCCATTAAAATGCAGGATGAGTTTATTTCTGTTGAACATTTATTTTTGGCATTACTTGATCAAAAATCAATGGCCAAAGATATTTTGGAAAAAATAAACTTTTTAAGCCAAGGCAAAGATGCAAATAGTTTGAAAAATTCAAAATTGGATTATGATTCGGTGTTAAAAATGTTATCCCAAATAAGGGGAGGACAGAGAATTACCGACCCAGAACCCGAATCAAAATATCAAGTAATAGAAAAGTATACAAGAAATTTAACTGATTTGGCTTCTTCTGGAAAAATTGATCCTATTATTGGCAGAGACAATGAAATAAGAAGATTAATGCAGATTATTTCTCGAAGAACAAAAAATAATCCTGTGTTAATTGGGGAAGCCGGTGTTGGAAAAACCGCAATAGTTGAGGGTTTTGCCCAAAGGGTGGCCCGAGGAAATGTGCCTGAATTTTTAAAAAATAAAGAAGTTATCTCATTAGACCTTGGTGCATTGATTGCCGGCACAAAATATCGGGGGGAATTTGAAACAAGAATTAAAGCGTTATTAAAGGAAATTACAAGATCATCAGGAAAGTATATCTTATTTATTGACGAGCTCCATACTTTAGTTGGGGCTGGCGCCGCCGAAGGAGCTATTGATGCTTCAAACTTATTAAAGCCTGCATTAGCCCGAGGAGAATTGAAGGCAATTGGAGCTACCACCTTAAAAGAATATCAAAAATATATTGAAAAAGATTCTGCACTAGAAAGAAGATTTCAGCCAATTTATGTGCAAGAGCCTTCAGTTGATGATGCAGTCGCTATTTTAAGAGGTATTAAAGAAAAATATGAAGTCCATCATGGGGTTAGAATAAAAGATTCGGCAATAAAAGCGGCAGTTGAATTGAGTGCGCGCTATATTGCTGATAGATTTTTGCCTGATAAAGCGGTTGACTTAATGGATGAAGCGGCCTCTGCATTAAGATTAGAAATTGAATCAGAACCGCAAGAATTAGAAAAGTATGAAGAAGAAATTACAAAATTGGAAATTGAAAAACAGGCGCTTAAAAAAGAAAAAAATTCTGAAAAAAGATTGAAAGTAATTGCAAAAGAATTAGCTGAAATAAAAGAAAAAACAAAAGAACTTAAATTAAAATGGGGCGCAGAAAAAGAGTTAATCAATAAAATAAAAAATATCAGGGAAAAAATTGATGGGCTTTATTTTCAAACCGAAATGGCTCAACGCGAAGCTGATTTAGAAAAAGTAGCTGAAATAAAGTACGGAAAAATTCCTATGCTTTTAAAAGAGCAAAAATTAATAGAACAAAAATTGGTTAAGTTACAAAAAAACCACCACTTTTTAAAAGAAGAGGTTACTGATCAGGATATTGCCCGTGTTGTTTCGCGCTGGACAGGTATTCAGGTAACACGATTAATCACCGAAGAAGCCAAGAAATTGGAAACAATGGAAAATACTTTAAATAGAAGAGTAATAGGCCAACAAGAGGCAATTAGTTCTATTTCGCGCGCTATAAGGCGGGCAAGAGCGGGAATTTCTGAAGAGAATAAACCATTGGGGTCATTCTTGTTTTTAGGTCCTACGGGAGTGGGTAAAACCGAAACAGCCCGTGCCCTTGCTGAATTTTTGTTTGATGATGAAAAAGCGATGATAAGATTAGATATGTCTGAATATATGGAGCGCCATACCGTTTCTAAGATTATTGGTTCGCCCCCAGGCTATGTGGGTTATGAAGAAGCAGGCCAATTAACAGAAAAAGTAAGAAGAAGGCCATATTCTGTTATTTTGCTTGATGAATTAGAAAAAGCTCATCCCGAAGTTTTTAATATTTTGTTGCAAATTTTTGAAGATGGCAGGTTAACAGATTCAAAAGGCAGAATGGTTTCATTTAAAAATACGATTATTATTATGACTTCAAATTTGGGATCTGACTATATTAACAAAATGTCTTCAATTGGTTTTAATACCAAAGAAGATATTGCAGAGCGCGAATCAATGAAAGATAAAATAAACGATTCTTTAAAAGATCAGTTTAGACCGGAATTTTTAAATAGAATAGATGAAATAGTAATATTTAATTACTTGAAAAAAGAAGAAATTTTTACAATTGTTGATTTGGAATTATCAAAGGTGGAAAAAAGGCTTCAGGCAAAAGAGGTAACCATTAAAATTTCACAAAAAGCTAAAGAGCTTTTAGTACAAGAGGGTTTTGATATAAATCTTGGCGCGAGGCCTTTAAAACGAGTTATTCAAAGATTAATTTTGGACCCCTTGTCTATTAAAATTGTGACCAATGAAATTGCAGAAGGAAGTAGGGTGTTAATTGATGCAGAAGATGGAAAAATAATTTTTGAAACTCCAAGATTATTACCAAAAATGAATTTTCAAGAAAAAGTTTCTCATAGAAGATAGGTTAAGTTAAATGTCAGTACTAAAAACAATTTTACTCTTTATTGGAATTATTATTTTGGGAGCCTTGGGCGCCCTGCTTTTTAATTTATTTATATTGCCATATTTGCTTGTAAATCCTTATTTTGAAAAATTTGAATTTGTAAAAGATTTTAAAGCTGGAAAAATAGTAATAAATCCAAAAGAAACAGTGTATATTCAGGAAACTACCGCAATAGAACAAGCATTAGAAAGACTGCAAAAATCAGTGGTATCAATTCAGAGTTCGTCTTTAGGATTAAAATCTGGTTTTATTGCAACTTCAGATGGAAATATTATTACTTTAGCAAGTGCAATCCCATTAAACGGGAATTTTAAAGTTTTTTTACAAGGACAATCGACAAACTTTAAGGTGATAAAAATAGATGTAAAAAATAATTTAGCACTATTAAAAATTGATCCTTCGTCAATCGATTCTTCCAGCCAAGACTATTATTTGCAAACCGTTGGATTTGCTAGTTTAGAAAAAATTAAATTAGGCCAACGAGTTTTTTTTGTTGCCCCCACTTCTTCATTACAAGATAATTGGTTTGTCAACGAGGGTATTATAAAGCAGATTCATTTGGGGCAACCTCAGATTATTAAAACTAATATTTTGGAAAAACCAATTGTAAACGGAAGCCCTTTATTTAATTTATCAGGTGAGTTAGTAGGCTTGAATTTTATTGATTTAGAGGGCAATATTTCTGCGGTTTCTGTAGAATCTATAAAAGAATTTTTAGGATTGTAGTATCTTATCTTAATTTGTGACAAAATTACTACGATCGTAGTAATTTTGTCACAAATTAACGAAGTTTTAAAAAGAAAAATGCATAATACACTTAAGAAAAAAATACTTCTTTTGCTTCTTGGTGGCCTTGCTTTAGGTTTTTCACATAATCCTAATAAATATCGTAAGGTTTTGAAGGTTATAGGAGAGAGTTGGCAAGAAATTAATAAGTATAAATTAAAAAAAGAAATTAGAAATATTTATCGTAGTAAGTTAGTGAAAGAAAAAATAAATACAGATGGAAGCCTTACTTTAGTATTGTCTGATAAGGGAAAATTAAAAGCTTTGACCTATCATTTTAGTGAAATTAAAATTCAAGAAAAAATGTGGGATAAAAAATGGCGGATGGTATTTTTTGATATTCCAGAAAAATATAGGTGGGGAAGAGATTCGCTTAGGAAAAAATTAAAAGAATTAAAATTTCAAGAAATTCAAAAAAGTGTTTTTACTTTTCCCTATGAATGTGAAGATGAAATAAATTTCATTATAGAATATTATGGAATTAGAAAATATGTAAGATATGCCACATTAGATTATATTGATGATGATTTGCATTTAAGGGACTATTTCAAACTAAATTAATCTGTGCCATAAATACTACGATCGTAGTATTTATGGCACAGATTAATTAAAATAAAAATAATTTATATGTGTGTTCTTTTTTGAAAGTTACAAAACTTATTCCCACCCACACCTCAAAAATAACTCAACTCCACTCAAACATAAAAGGTTTCCCTAAAAAAAGCCTTCAACTGTTTATAAAAAACTACAAGCCCCTCAAAGATTTTTTAAGTCTTCGTGTTTTGTAATTCAACTTATTTTTATGATAGAATGTGTATAATGTGAAAACTATTATTTTTTATTCGTTTGTTATAACCTTTATTCTGCTTTTTATTTTTTCTTTTGAATTTACCAAAAAAATTAGTAAAAATCTTTTTATTGCTTCTTTGCCCTTATCTGCATTGCAAGATACAGAAATAAACAATTATGACTTAAAACCAATAGAAAGTTTCCAAGAGGATAGTGGTAGTCAACAAGAAGTCAAAAAAGAGAATATTATTACCAAAACTGTCCCAGAATATAGTAAACAAGACCAAATTGACGATATTTTAGAGAAAATTGATATATTAAACCAACAAATTACGGATTTAAGAATATCAGAAAGTATGCAAGTAGAAAGCGCGCAAATTGAAAATAAAAATTTGCCAGAGCAAGCGCCAGAAAGCCCTGTTATAGAAGAAATAAGCCAGGAGACAGAGGTAAATGATCAACTGTACACTAATATTGAAACGATAGAATATAGTTTTAGTGGTAATAATCCCGTATATCCTAAAATTTTAATCTCGGAAGTGCAAATAAGTGGTTTGGGTGATGAAAAACAGGAATTTGTAGAATTATATAATCCAGAAGAGAAAGATATTGATTTAACTGGTTGGTATTTGCAAAGAAAAACAAAAACTGCTTCTAGTTATTCAACATTTGTGCCTAATATATTATTTTCCGGTAAAAAAATAACCTCAAAAGGTTATTTTTTAGTTGCAAGGGAAGATTTTGTTTTTGTAAATCAAGCGGATATTGTTGTTGATAACCCCTTAACAGAAGATAATTCTTTGATGCTTAAAAACCCTAGTGGGGAAATTTCTGATAAAGTTGGTTGGGGAGACGCGCAAGATTACGAATTATTAGCTACGATAAATCCCTTGCAAGGTAAAAGTATTGGAAGAAAAATAGTTGTTGGTCAGCCTTATGACATCAATATTAATTTGGAAGATTTTGAATTAAACCAACCTAGTCCAAAGACAATAAATACCACATATGTTTTTGTTGAACCAACTATATTAGAGCCTGTTGACTTAGTACCTCCTTTTGTAAATTTTACCCTTGATACACTGCAAAAAAGCCTTAATATTACTATTAATTTTACCCTTATTGATCCAATAGGCTTAGTTTCGCCCTCTGGAATTGATAGTTATATATTCCGCTGGCAGAAAGACCTAGAAAATGGTGCTTGGCAAGAAGAAACAGAGCAAAAAGTAGATGAAAGCCCAATTTCTATAAATATACAAAAAGATTTTATTGGCGAAGACGAGAAAAATTATTATTTTCAAGTAAAGGTAAAAGATACTGCAGGCAATGAAAGCGATTGGTTGCCCACAATTCCGGCTACTACCAAAATAAGTTTGTTTAAAAAAATTTTAATAAGCGAAGTAAAAACAGAAGGCCAAAGCGCGAAAGATGAATTTATCCAATTATATAATCCCAATGATATTTTGGTAAATCTTGTGGGGTTTGCCTTAAAAAAGAAAACTTCAGGTGGGATAGAGAGCAATTTAGTAAGCACTGACGCATTTATTGGAACTGTGGGGCCCATGGATTATTTTTTAATAGCTCCTCAAGATAATGATGATGGCACAAAAAATTATATGGGAGAAATAGTTCCGGATTTACGCTATTCGGGTACAAGTTTTTCGATTGCCGACAATAATACGGTATTGCTATATAACGCTGATGACCAATTACTAGACAAAGTAGGTTTTGGGACTGCGGTTGATTTTGAAACAGCTCCAGCTCAAAATCCTGGAGAAAACAAAAGCATCAAAAGAAGTGAAACTTTTTATGACACCGATAATAATGAAGAAGATTTTAACATTAGTGGACAAGAAGATATTGAGGCCCCTTTAATAATTGAAGATTTGCTTGAATCAGAGTTGCCACAGGACATTGAGCCACACACCGTAGTAATTAATGAAATTGCTTGGATGGGGGGTTTGGATTCAGCCAATGAGGAATGGATAGAACTTTTTAATCCAGGAATTGAAGCAGTTAATCTTTTTGGCTGGGAATTAATATCAGCCGATGGTACGCCTTCAATTCAATTATCAGGATTAATTGAAGTAAATGGATTCTATCTATTAGAAAGAACTGATGATGATTCGATTAGCGATATTATTGCTGATCAAATTTATACAGGAGTATTGGGAAACGGTGGGGAAGATATATATTTAAAAGATGCTTTTGGTGGTATTGTAGATGAATTAAATTGTGCGCAAGGTTGGTTTGCGGGAGACAATGACACCAAACAAACTATGCAGCGAAAAGATCCATTATTTTTGGGAAATAGCGTAGATAATTGGCAAACAAGCCAAGAAGCAGGGGGTACTCCCAAATTTTAATTTTTTATTTTTAATAACGATATTTCTTAAAGAAGTACGGTTTTTTATTACCTTTTGACTTTGAGCATTTTTTTTGGTAAAATTGGTTTTAACTTTGCAGATTCATTATGGAAAATAACTTTATAAAAATAACCAATGTAGCCTATGGTGTTTTAGAGTTTTTTCCTGATGGAGAACCCCTAAAGAATAAAGCTAAGGAAAAAGTCTTAGCAATACTTGAAAATGCCACCTTAATTTTTGATGATAATGGATGGCTTTCTTTAAAAAAATACCTTTTACCAGAAAGAGAAAAAACCATGATGCAATTACTAGATGATATAGAAATTTTAGAACGATATTTTGCATTGGCAAAAAATCAAAACTATATAAGCGATATTAATTTTTTAATTCTCACAAAAGAATATAATAAAATCAAAAATAGTATTAATATTAGGGGCTTGATAAAGATAAACGAAAAAGTATCTTTGGTTACTGGAGCCTTAAATACTCCATCTGTTATTTCTCATAAAAAACCTGACCGTATTGATATGCAAAGCGTTATAAATGAAAAAAAATATTCAGAAAGGCAAGACCCGCCTTCAGATAAACTTTTAGCGAGGCAAAGAAAAATTCTAGACATATTGGGGCAAAGAAATAAGGCCCAAGTCGCAGATTTTATAAAAGAGTTACCAAATATAACAAAAAGAACGGTAAGAAGGG
>Ga0155741_106_pt10 | contig 16608 bp, 9 predicted proteins | sample RifCSPlowO2_01_FD_107395 | JGI IMG/M metagenome (GOLD analysis project Ga0155741, IMG submission 107395) | Candidatus Staskawiczbacteria bacterium RIFCSPLOWO2_01_FULL_33_13 | reverse complement strand
CCCATCGGGGCTGTTTTTTATTATTATTTTTAAGAAAAAGTTTTAAATATTTTCTGCTACTTTTTGTTTTATTTTTTCTATTGCTTCAGGGCGTTCTTTTAAAAATAATTTTGCAGTTTCAGTGCCCACGCCTATTTTCTCCCCATCAAGGGTAAAAGTATTTCCTGATTGTTTTATCATCCCATTTGCTAAACCAGCACGCAATGCATCTCCTGCCTTGGAAATACCCTCGTTATAATATATATCAAATTCAGCAACCCGAAACGGGGCTGCAACTTTATTTTTTACCACTTTTGCTTTTACTCTATTTCCAATGATCTCATCTCCTGATTTTATTTGAGCAGTTCTTGCTAAATTAACTCTTACAGAGGCGTAAAATTTTAGTGCTAATCCCCCAGGAGTGGTTTCTGGATTTCCAAATACCATTCCAATTTTCATTCTGGTTTGATTGATAAAAATAATCATCGTATTTGATTTTGCTGCAATGGCTGATAATTTTCTACAAGCCTGTGACATCATGCGCGCTTGAAGTCCCATATGCTGGTCCCCAATTTCTCCTTCAATTTCTCGTTGAGGAGTTAATGCTGCAACAGAATCAACCACAATCACATCAACATTTTTTGTATTTACCAATGTTTCAACAATCTGAAGCGCATTTTCTCCTGAATCAGGCTGTGAAATTAAAAGTTCATCCGTATTTACTCCAAGCCGTTTAGCATAATCTGGGTCCATTGCGTGTTCAGCATCAATATAAGCACATACGCCTCCTTTTTTTTGCGCTTCAGCTACAATATGCAAACATAAAGTAGTTTTACCGGAAGATTCTGCCCCATAAATTTCAATGATTCTGCCACGAGGCATTCCTCCAACTCCAAGCGCCTGGTCCATGGCAATAGAACCCGTAGGAATCGCATCCACATTAACTTTATTGGCATCTGAAAGCTTCATAATCGCCCCCTCGCCAAACCGCTCCTTTATTTGACTAATAGCGGAATCTAAAGCTTTATGCTGTTTTGTTTCTAGTTCTTTTTTATCTTTTTTCATATAATTTTATTTATTATTTGCTATTTATTTCTTTTTCCAAACCGAAGGAATTTGCATGTATTTTGCATCTTTTATAGTATCTAAAATACCATCTAAAGTGCCTTCCTTTTTAAAATACTTTTCTACAATTTTTTTTGGCTGACCAACGCCACCACCCATTATTAGACTGCCATCATCAGAAAGATTCTCATATATTCGTTTTAATAAGTATTCCCATTGATCTAGTGGAATAATAAGTGTGTCAATGCCAACCAATATTACAACATCTGCTTTATGTTCACCCCGCACATAATCAACCATATCTTCTTGAATAATCTCAAAAGGAATCTTACCTGCATAAAGCTCAGAAGATGCTCTTTGAAAAGCTGATTTAGCGAAATACTTTTCAACCCCCATATACTCTTTTGCTTTCGCAAAATCTGAAATTTTATATCCATAAGCTTTTTCCCCACAACCAAGATCTAACACAACTTTACCATTCATTAAGTTAGAAAAATAACTTGAAACACCTTCATTCCTTAAGGGCCTGGGTTTTATTCCGTTTTCAAACATAAAATCTTCATCTTCCTTAGTATAGTGAGTGTCTTTATTTGTGATAAGAAAAGTTAAGTCCTCTAAATAATCACCGGAAACGGCTTTAAGCCCTTCTGGATTATCAGCATAATCCCCTGCGCCTTTCTTACTTGGTTCTAATTCTTGCATATTTTTTAAAATTAATAAATTAGAAATTGAAAATTAGAAATTCCACTTTTTACTTTAGTAAAAAGTGGCTATACCTTTTCCCATCCAGGTTCTTTTGGCACTTCTTCTGATTCATCAAGCCCGCCCCCTGTGATGTCTGCCAATTGCGATTCTGGTTTATCTCCATAAATTTCTCTTGGTTTTGCCCCATCAGCAGGCCCCACAATACCTTTATCTTCTAACATATCAATAAGCCTTGCTGCCCTTGAGTAACCTATTCTCAAGCGTCTTTGTAAAAAAGAAGCAGAAGCCTTTTTGGTTTCTAACACTATTCTTTTTACATCCTCAAATAATGGATCATCATCGCCAAAAAATACATCTCCCCCTTTTTCCTCTCCCTGTTGTGATTGTTCCAAAGTATTTTTTAAACTCTCAATTAACACAGACTGCGGTTCTTGAACTTTTTTACCTTGCTCTGAAACCCAATCAGTAACTTTCTTCACTTCATTTTCGGAAATATAAGGCCCCTGGATTCTGGTTATCTTAGAACTCTTAGATGACAAAAATAACATATCTCCCGCACCAATAAGTTTTTCAGCGCCGGCAGTATCTAGCACGGTTCTTGAATCAATTTGTGAAGCCACCTGAAAAGTAATCCTAGAAGTAATATTAGCTTTAATTAATCCTGTAATAACTTCTACGGAAGGCCTCTGGGTAGCCAATACAAGGTGTATGCCTGTGGCTCTAGCCATTTGAGCTAATCTTACAATACCCGCTTCCAATTCTCTGCCTTTAGCAGCCATTAAATCAGCTAATTCATCTATGACCAATACAATATAGGGCAACTGTGAACCAGAAGCTATCACAGATTTATTAGTGTTATATGTTTTTATATTTCTAGTTGGAATTTCAGAAAAAACTTCAAACCTTCTTTCCATTTCTTTTGCCAGCCACTGTAATGCATTCATTGTTTTTGTAGCATCATAAATCACGGGACACAACAAATGCGGAATATCATTATAATTTTGAAACTCCACTCTTTTTGGATCAACCATGATCATTCTTAAATTATCTGGAGTGCTTTTATATAATAAACTTAAAATCAAAGAATTTAAAAATATCGTTTTTCCGGTACCCGTAGCTCCTGCCACTAAAATGTGGGGCATTTCTTCTAATGCAGTATAGATTGGGGCACCAGAAACATCTTTTCCTAAAGCAACCAATAAAGGAGATTCTGAATTTTGGTAATTTGCATCGGTAATTAAATTTCTTAATACCACCGTAGCTCTTACCTTATTTGGCACCTCAATCCCAACCAATGATTTTCCAGGAATAGGAGCTTCAATTCTAATAGGGTGAGCCGCCAAAGCTAGTGCTAAATTATTTGATAGTGTGGTAATTTTAGAAAGCTTAACCCCTTCTGCGGGCTTGAAAGCATATTGAGTAACCGTAGGGCCCACATTTACTTCTGCCATCTCTACGGGTATGCCAAAATTTTCTAATGTTTTTTTAATAATTAAAGAATTTTCTTTGATGTTGCCCGAAGTTGGGGCAGTTTCATTTTTTGAAAGCAAATCAACAGGAGGAAGAGAATAATTACTTTTAATAGCTTTTGACGCTACTACCGGCACCTTTTCTTTTGATTTTTCATCTTTTTGGAATAAAGATATTTTTGGCGCTAATTTTTGCATACTAGATTTATCTTCTTCCACTCCTCTTATTTTAAAATTTGGAGAATCGGTACTTTTTGTTGGTAGCACAATAGCAGGTTTTTTCTCTTCTTTTGCTTTGAAAAGTTCTTGCCAAACAAATTGTAAAAATATAAATAATCCTATAAGCACCACTGCAGAAAAAATAATATTGGCAACTAAAAGTCCAAAAAAACTAACTAAAATTTTTGCGGTAAACCCAATTAATCCTATTTTTTCTTCGTTTAAGTTTTGATTGCTTGCAATACCAGAAACACCAATAATAGTAACCGCAATAGCGAGAACAATAACTAAAATTTTTACTTTTTTATTTGATTTTAAAAATACAAAACCCGAACCAAACAATGCTAAAATAATCGTTGCAATAGTAATTTTAGAATCTCCCAATAAAAATTTAAAAATTGTTACAATCCACTGACCAGCAATTCCTGATTTATCTAAAAAAGAAAGTGTAACAATAGTTGCCACAAGAAACATTAAAATTGCTTTGATCAATTTTTTTGTTTTTAAAGTCAAAAGATACTCTTTTTTTTTATTATCTTTTTCTCTGTCTCTATCTTTATCTCTGTCTTTATTTTTAAATTTTTTGTTTTTCTGAAACATTTATTTAACCGCAATTACCTTATAACCTTGAGTTACGAAATGCATTTTAAAAAGCAAGTTTCGGGGTCTTTTATCCAAATTCCATCCGAAAATTCGCTATAATTTTTAGGCGGACGCTTTGCGTAAGCCTAAAAATTCTATCAAATTTTCAACCTAAAATTTGAAAAAAATACCTCGAAAGCATTTCGTAACTCAAGGTATAAATTATAAGGTAATTATATCATTTTCACTTCTTCATTCAAGGGTCTTATTTCCATAAAAAGGTCTATACATAAAAACCGTACAATGTAAGTACGGTTTTTATGTATATTTGCAAAATTACTAATTATTTTGGTTTAAACCCAGTGCCAACCGGAATAAGTTTTCCAATAATTACATTCTCTTTAAGGCCAACCAATTTATCTTCTTTACCTTCAAGCGATGCTTTAATCAACACTCTTGATGTTTGCTGGAATGAAGCAGCTGACAAGAAAGATTCTGATGCTAAAGCTACTTCTGATATTCCCAATAATATTTGTACTCCTATTGGAGCTTCTTTATTTAATTTTTTCAATTTCTCAACTTCTTCGTAGAATACAGACCACTCTATAATTTCACCTTTTACCCAATCTGAATCTCCTCCTTCTTTAATCCTAATTCTTGAAAACATTTTCTGTATAATAATTTCAATATGCTTATCATGAATATCAACTCCCTGGGAAGAATAAATTCTTTGCACTTCCTTTAAAATATATCTTTGAGTTTCTTCTAGGCCTCCTGATTTATAAAGCTTCTTTAAATCTAGGTTACCAGCACACAAAGGTTGATTCTCTTTTACTTCATCTCCCGAAGCCACAAGAATGGCAACCCTATTAGGTATTTTATAATCCATTGGAAGTGGTTTTTTATTAGCGCCACTTTCTTTAATAGATGATTTTTTCTCTTTTTTATCTGAGGCTTCTTTTGAAGGTTGAATAGTAATAACTCTTTTTTCTTCATCAATTTTTATAACTTTTCCTTCAGTTAAAGACATCACTGCTTCACCTTTTGGAGCTCTTGATTCAAAAATTTCTTCAATTCTTGGCAAACCCTGGGTAATATCTCCTGCGCCAACGATACCTCCTAAGTGATGAGTTCTTAAAGTAAGCTGAGTTCCTGGTTCACCAATTGATTGAGCTGCAACAACTCCAACCGCCTCTCCGATTTTTACCAATCTATTCCTGCCTAAGTCCCAACCATAACAATTTTGGCAAACCCCCCTGATGCTTTTGCAACTTAAAGGAGACCTAACTATTACTTTATCTATTTCTTCTTTAATAATTTCGCCCGCTTGCTGCCAATTAATCAACTCTCCCTTTTTTACAATAACCGCATTGGGCTTAATTTTTGAAACAATGTCTTCTAAACAAAATCTTCCAACTAATTTAAAGGTGAAGTTTTGTTCTATATCTTCGGCTTCTTTTTTCAAAACCACAATACCTTTCTTATCTTTACAATCTTCTTCTGAAACAATCATATCGTGGGCAACATCAACAAGTCGCCTTGTTAAGTATCCCGCCGAAGCAGTTCTTAACGCAGTATCAGCGGTTCCTTTTCTGGCTCCATGAGTAGAAATAAAATATTCCAATACATTAAATCCTTCTGAAAAAGATGACTTAATAGGCAACTCAATAATGTCTCCCGAAGGATTATTTACAAGCCCCTTCATTCCTGCCATCTGCACTGGCTGAGCCCAAGTTCCCTTAGCTCCAGAATTAATAATAGACAACACCGTACCGTCTTCAGGTAAAGTTGTTTTTAATAATGCTTCAAGTTTTGTTTTAACGCCTTGCCAAATCAAAATTTTCTGAGAAGTTTTTTCATCATGGCTCAAAAGCCCTTTTTCATAATGCGCTTCAATTTTTTCAACTTCTTTTTCTGCTTCGTCAATAAGTTTTCCTTTTTCTTTTGGAACTATCAAATCATCCATACCCCAGCTTATTCCAGATAAAGTACAATACTCAAAACCCATTCTTTTAATGTTATCTAACACATCTATAGATTCTTGTCCTGGGTATTTTTCAATAACATCCCTGATTAAAGCTTTTAATGACTTATTATCTATAAGCTTACTTACATATGGATAAGTTTTCGGTAAATTTGAATTTAAAATAAGCCTGCCAACACAAGTTTCAATTATTTCATGAGCTTCTGATTTTGGATTTGGGACTTTTATTTTTTCATTTAAACCTAAGAATCCATATTCGTGAGCAGTAATAACTTCCGACTCACTTGAATAATACTTTACTTCTTTTGGTTTACCCTGAGCTATGTCGAAGGGCTCTTTTAATTTTGTCATAAGATAACATCCAAGCACAATATCTCGGAATGGACCAATAACCGGCAAACCAGTGGCTGGCCTCAAAAGATTTAATGAGGAAAGCATAATTTCCCTAGCCTCTTTTTGAGCTTCTTGAGAGAGTGGTAAATATACCGCCATTTGGTCTCCATCAAAATCTGCATTAAAAGCCTCGCAAGCAAGCGGATGTAATTTTATTGTTTCTCCTTCGGTTAAAACTGGGTGAAATGCTTGGATTCCTAACCTATGCAAGGTTGGAGCTCTGTTAAGCAACACTAATTTATCTTTTACAATTTCTTCCAAAATTGCCCATACTTCAGGAACCTTTTCATCAATCAACCTAGTTGCTCCTCTTATATTATATGCTAATTCCTTATCTAAAATTCTTTTAATTACAAAAGGCTTAAATATTTCCAACGCCAATTTTTTTGGCAATCCGCACTGGGAAAACTTCAATTCAGGCCCTACTGTAATTACTGATCTTCCAGAATAATCAACTCGCTTACCTAAAAGATTTTGTCTGAATCTTCCCTGTTTTCCAGCCAATATTGCTGCAAGAGATTTTAATAATCTTTTGCCTCCGGTAGTGGCGGTAGTAGTAACACCCTTACGCATATCGTTATCGATTAACGCATCAACCGCTTCTTGCAACATTCTTTTTTCATTCCTTACAATTACTGAAGGCGCCGAAATTTCAAGAAGGTATTTTAATCTATTATTTCTGTTAATTACCCTTCTATATAAATCATTAAGATCAGAAGAAGCATATCTTCCCCCATCTAACTGAACCATAGGCCTTAAATCTGGAGGTAATACTGGCAATACATCCATAAACATCCATTCAGGTCTTACCTTGGCTTTTAACATTCCTTGAAAAAGTTTTAACCTTCTTAATATCTTTTTCTTTAAAATTAATGGCGCTTCAATACTTTCTTTTACTAATTCGTCGGTAGTTATTTTTAAGTCAATTTTAGAAAATAAGTTTCTTATCACTTCAGCTCCTGTACCAGCTTCAAATATTTCACCGTATTTTAAAGATAAATCGTGGTAAGCAACTTCAGATAAAATTCTTAAAGTTTTTATTTCTAATATTTCTTCTTTAACTTTTTCTTTCAGTTGTTTTAATTCTTGTTTTTTAGCTTCTGTAGTTTCTTTTTTAACTTTTATTTTAAATTCCTGCTCCACTGCATCCAAAACCGTTTGTCTTGCTTCATTGTTAATTTTAGTAATAATATATGAAGAAAAATAAATAACCTTTTCTAATTGCTGACTAGACTTATTTAATACCAATCCCATTCTTGATGGTACCCCCCTTAAATACCAAATATGTGAAACCGGAGTGGCTAATTTAATATGCCCCATTCTTTCTCTTCTTACTTGAGACTTGGTAACCTCCACTCCGCACCTATCACAAACAACTCCTTTATATCGTATTCTTTTATATTTACCGCAGGCGCATTCATAATCTTTTTCAGGGCCAAAAATTTTCTCATCAAAAAGACCATCCTTTTCAGGTTTTTGAGTTCTATAATTTATGGTTTCAGGTTTTGTTATTTCACCATGAGACCAAGTTAAAATCTCTTCAGGCGAAGCTATTTTAACTCTTATTGATTCTAGGTCTATAACTCGCATAGGCGTTAATTTGAAATTTTCAATTTGAAATTTGAATTCAATTTGAAATATTTAAATAATTAAATTTGAAAACTTTATTTTGCTTGCCCCGTTTAAATCCGCGAGATTTATTTCGGAGTGAATTTAAAAGTAGAAAGTATTTGTATTAATAAACTTTCTGTTTTATCGTCAAAAGGATCTGGGATAGTAAAACTATAGACGACATCTTTTTGTTTAGTGCTATAACTTATGGCACCAATAATATCTTTAGTCCATTCAATCTGGTTTAAAGTTACTTTCGAGAGTTGGCTGGGCCAAGTATAGTTTTCATTATATTTAAACTCTAATACATTACCTATGAATTCTGTATTACATAATTCATAGATGCCCTTTTGGCAATTTTCATAGTTTTTTTGTGCTTTATTTTCCAGCTCATTTGTAGTAAAAAAGACCTTATTTTCTAGATTATCTTTTATCAACCAACTGTCAGGTATCTTGATTTCAAATCCGTATTCATTATTTTTATATGTTTTCCAACTAGCGATTTCTGAATCATTATTTTGCGTTTGGGTTTGAGAATTACTTTGATAGTTTTGTGGACTATATCCGTTTTTGTAGAAAAAGAAGTAGTAAATCAAACCGTAGGCAATAGCACCAATTACCAAGTAGAGTAAAATCCATTTCCAGATTGATTTTTTATTATAATCCATTAATGTTTTAATATTTAATCATTTAAATACTTCAAATTGATTTCAAATTACAAATTTCAAATTTCAAATTTATTTTCTCTCCGGTTTTATTTCTCTTATTTTTTCCTTCACTTCAACCGCCATGCCAAGAGATTTTAATTCTGCTACAAGCAAATTAAATGAAGCGGGAATATTCGGATTTCGAATAGGCTCTCCTTTTAATATTGACTCATAGGTGGTAGCTCTTCCAATTACATCGTCTGATTTAATAGTAAGCATTTCCTGCAAGGTGTAGGCAGAACCATATCCTTGTAATGCCCATACTTCCATTTCTCCAAATCTTTGTCCCCCAAATTGCGCCTTTCCTCCTAATGGCTGTTGGGTAATTAAAGAATATGGACCAATTGATCGCGCATGAACCTTATCATCAACCATATGGATTAATTTCATAATATACATATATCCAACGGTAATTTTTCTTGGAAATGGAAGACCGGTTTTTCCATCATAAAGTGTTTCTTGTCCTGATTCTGGTAAACCAGCTTCTCTTAGTTCTCTTTTAATATCTTCTTTGTCGGCTCCTATTAATGAAGGAGTGACTGCAAAATAATTTAATTTTTTAGCTGCCCAACCAAGATGGGTTTCTAAAATTTGCCCAATATTCATTCTTGAAGGAACTGAAAGCGGAGACAATACTAAATCAATTGGAGTTCCATCAGCCAAAAATGGCATTTCTGATTCTGACAATATCTTAGAGACAACTCCCTTGTTTCCGTGCCTTCCCACCAACTTATCTCCCACTTTAATGTGCCTTGTTTCAGATATTTCAACCTGGATTTTCTTGATAACTCCTGGCTCCAATTTATGTCCTAAATCGCGTGAGAAAATTTTAACATTAGTGACTTTTCCTCTTTTTCCATGTTCCATTCTTAAAGAAGTATCTTTCACATCTTTTGCTTTTTCTCCGAAAATAGCCCTTAATAATCTTTCTTCCGGAGTCAATTCAGCTTCTCCTTTTGGAGAAATTTTTCCTACTAAAATATCATTAGGGCCTACTTGTGCTCCAATTCTTACAACACCTTCTTCATCTAAATCTTTTAATCTTTCTTCTCCCACATTAGGAATATCAGAAGTAGTAACCTCAGGACCCAATTTCGTTTCTCTCACATCGCAAGTAAAATCTTCTATATGAATAGAAGTAAATTCAAATTCCTTAACCAATTTTTCTGAAATAGTAATTGAATCTTCAAATCCTCCTGCACGCAAAGGTAAAAAGCACACAAGAATATTTCTACCCAAGGCAAGCCTGCCCTGATCAATCGCAGCTCCATCAGCTAACACATCTCCCTTTTTCACTTTTTCTCCTTTTTCTACTATAGGTCTTTGATGAAAACAAGAATATTGGTTGGTTTTTACAAATGTTTGAAGCTCATGCTCTTCCTCCACTTTTTTCCCATCAATGTGATACAACACCTTAATACGGGATGCATCAACTTCTAAAATGACCCCATCAGCTTTAGCTAAAATAACTTGTCCAGAATCTACCGCAATGGTTCTTTCAACTCCAGTACCAACTAAAGGCGCCTCTGGCCTTACTAAAGGAACTGCTTGCCTTTGCATGTTTGAACCCATCAATGCCCTTGAAGCATCGTCATTTTGCAAGAAAGGAATTAATGATGTAGCCGCAGAGATAAATTGTTTTGAAGAAACATCAGAATAATCAACTTTAGAAATTTCAACTTCTGCCGGTTCTCCATTTACTCTTGCTTCCACTTTATCAGGTAACACTTCAGGAAGAATTTTCATGTTTTTATCTAAAGGAACTGAAGCCGGAACAATAATATAGCGCTCTTCTTCTTGCGCTGAAAGATAATGAACTTCGTCAGTTATTCTTCCATTTTTAACTTTAAAATATGGAGCTTCAATAAACCCGTAAGGATTAACTTTTGCAAAAGAAGCCAAGTGACCCACAAGTCCCACATTAGGGCCTTCTGGAGTTTCAATAGGACAAATCCTACCATAATGAGAAGGCTGCACATCCCTCACTTCAAATCCTGCCCTCTCTCTTGTAAGTCCTCCGGGGCCTGTGGTAGTAAGCCTTCGTTTATGTTCAAGTTCGGCCAAAGGATTTTCATTATCCATAAACTGTGAAAATTGAGACGAGGTGAAAAATTCTTTAACCACTGCCATTAAGGGCCTTGGATTTATAAGTTGGATTGAGGTGATAGTAGATGGATCTAGTGTAGACATTTTATCTTTAATAATCCTTTCCATTCTCATTAATCCTACCCTAAGTCTATTTTGCAAAAGTTCAGCAAGTGTTCTAACTCTCCTGTTACCCAAGTGGTCAACTTGATCGGCTTTGGCATTTGGATTATTGTTTAATCTGATAATTTCTTTTACTACCTCAACAAGATCTTCTATTTTTAAAATTCTTTCTTCTTTACCAATATCCTTGTCTTTAATTTTATTAGTAACAAGAAAATCTTTTTTATTCTTTGCTAAATCTGGAAGCCTCTGCCAAGTTTTCCATCTTCCTACTTTTGATAAATCATATCTGTCAAAATTAAAAAACATATTAAAAATCAAATCTTGGGCAGTGTCTGGAGTAACCAAATCACCCGGCCTTAGCCTTCTATAAATTTCTACCAATGCTTCTTTTTGATCTTTGCAGGTATCTCTTTTTATGGTTTCTTTAATATACTTTATTTCACCAGTATCAATATCTCCAAATTCTTTTTCAATTTTTTCTATAGTATCTAATCCTAAAGCCAAAAGCAAAGTAGTGGCAGGAACTTTTCTTTTACGATTTATTTTAACCCCTATAAAACCAGACTCTTCAGTTTCAAATTCTAACCATGCGCCTCTATTAGGAATAATTTTTGCTCCAAAAAACTTTTTGCCCTTCAAGGACCTCATGGTAAAAAATGCTCCAGGAGAGCGGATAAGTTGTGATACCACTACCCTCTCTACTCCATTTACCACAAAAGTACCCCTTTCTGTCATTAAGGGGAAATCAGTAAGAAAAACTTCCTGCTCTTTTACTTCTTTTGTTTTTAAGTTAACAAGCCTTATCTTAACCCTTAAAGAAATTTCTAAAGAATCATTGTTTCTTTTTGCTTCTAAGCCATTTTTGTAATTAGGCTTGCCTAATTTATAATCTAAAAACCAGAGTTCAAACTCTTTGCCCGTGTAGTCTAAAATTGGAGAAATTTCAGAAAAAAGTTCTTTTAATCTGACCCCTACAAAATCCTCCCAAGTTTCTCTTTGCATTTGCAAAAGATGGGGTGTGGGAAAAGAAATTTTAGACTTTGAGAAATTTTTTACTTTTTGTAGTATCTCAGCCATTTGTGAGAAATTAGAAAATAGAAACTAGAAAGTAGAATACGAGAATTAAGTGAAAATTCTGTTTTCTGTTTTCCAAATTCTGTTTTCTAATTGTAAAAACACAAAATACCCTTGGGTAAAATAGGGTATTCTTAAATTCGTTTTTATAAAAACAAAAGATCGGTTTGCATTCAAAAATTTACCCGGTTCAGTAATTTCGCCAAACGAAATTAGCCCAAGGGTATATAACCGGTTGAACCGTATAAGGATTTTTATTTTATTGGAGTAAAATGGCCACTTCTTTTTTATATAAATTCATTATATTCCTTTTCAAAAAATTGTCAACACCACGCGAAAGATTCTTCAAATATATGCAAATCAAAACTTATTATAAAAGATATAATAAAGGTTCAAAAAAATATATTATCTTCTAATTCTTATGCTCTGCAAAATTCCAAGCGAAATAAAGTTTCCCACCAAACCAGAACCGCCATAACTTACAAAGGGAAGGTAAATACCCACTACAGGAAACATTGAAAGATTCATTCCTATATTAATAGTAAACTGGGTTATTAATACAATCACAAATCCAATTGCAAAAAGCCGTGGAAAATTTGACTGGGCTTCAATTGCTATTTTTAAAATTCGCCAAATTAAAATAATATATATCATAAAAAAAATGGAAATTCCCAAAACCCCCCACTCTTCTGCTATTACCGAAAAAATAAAATCGGTATGAGGCTCTGGTAAAAATCCGTATTGCACCTGTGAGCCCTGTCCAAGACCCTCACCAAAAATTTGGCCGGATCCAATCGCAATTTTTGTTTGAGTTTGGCTCCATGAGCCTCCCAATACATCATAGGGAAACGCAAAGGCAATAATTCTTGCTTTTTGATAATCTTTTAGTAAAAAATGCCAAGAAAAGCCTGTTACCAGCACAAAACATAATAAAAGAACTAAAAAGTGCTTCATTTTAATTCCCGAAATCATTAAAATTCCCAGCCACATTAATACTAAAACCATTACTCCACCCAAATCCGGTTTTAAAAAAATTAACAAAGCCGGTAAAAACACATATAACCCAGAAAGAATAATATGTGAAAATTTATACATTTCAACATGCCTTGCTGAAAAATATTTTGCCAACAAAATAATCAAAATAATTTTGATTGGCTCATTAGGATCAAGAGTTAAAAAACCTAAACGATACCACCCTCTTGTACCTCTTGTGATTGGGGCAAAAAAATAAAGCCCCAATAATAAAATAAGGCATAATGCATAAAGAATTAAAATTAAATAAGAATTATTCCTTAAAATCCTGTAATCAAAAAAACTTATCGCTATCATAATACCAAAACCTAAAATAAAAAAAACAATTTGTTTTTCAAAATTCAAAAAACTCCCGCTTGCTAGCGAGGTGCTATAAATTCCTGCTAATCCAAAAGCACAGATTAACACAGCCGAACCTATGAGTATCCAATCAAGTTTTTTTATATGGCTAATAAAATTCATTTTTTATAAATTTAAAAATCATACATCAAAAATCCAAAATCCCACTAATCCAAGTAATCCAAACAATCAAATTAGTACCACAAATCTGACGGCCGTCAGATTTGTGGTACTTTTTAAATTTCTTCAATTAAAAATATTTTAACGAACTCATCTAAATTATACATCTGTAATAATTTTTCTGTTTTTTCTGAAACATCATAAGGAGTTATCCAAACGCTTTGTTGGAATAATTTATAACCCAAATTATGTAAAATGCCTCTTAACAAATTTCTTGATTTTCTATATTTTTCCGGCACATCAAAAATTAACATAGTCCACTTGCCATCTTTTCTTTTTTGTTTTCCCTCCATTAAAAACCGCGCTTTTAATACCTTATTTATTCCTTCTCTGGTAAGCATAATAGCCTTTTTGCCCTCCAGATTTTTAACCCTAATATAACCGCTTGTTTTTGCGTAATATAGTAGTTTTTTAAATTTTTCTCTATTTTTATCGTGCCGGTATTTTTCAAAAATAGGATTTTCTACTGCTAACAAAGAGCCCCACTTTCCAGGATGCGGGTTTAATATAAAATTTACAACATCATCTGTTTTTTCAAGAATAGTATATATATCCCATAAAAACTTATCCGTTACTGATAATTTCATTTCATTAATACATTCACTTATTTGGGACAGCACATCACTTAATTATTTTTAAAAATTCTTTTTCATCAAGTATTTTTACGCCTAACTTTTTTGCCTTACTGACTTTGCTTCCCGGCTCTAAACCAACTACCACAAAACTTGTTTTAAAAGAAACCGATTCTGAAATATTTCCCCCAAGTTCTCTAACTTTTTCTTTAGCTAGTTCCCTCTCAATAGAGCCCAAGGTTCCTGTAAAAACGAATGTTTTTCCTGATAATTTGCCCTTTGCTTTTTTAGGAGGATTTTTAATTTTTATTCCTGCTTTTTTTAATTTATCTAAAAATTTCAAATTATCTTTTTGGCTAAACCACTCATGTACCGATTTTGCCACAATTGGCCCAATATTAACAATTTCATCAAAATCTTGGAGCTTTGCATTTTTTATATTTTCTAAAGACCTAAAATGTCGGGCTAAATCAATGGTAGTTTCAGCTCCAATATTCCTAATACCCAATGAATACATAAATCTTGCTAGCGATATTTCCTTTTTTTCTTCAATTGATTTTATTAAATTTTCCGCTGATTTTTCACCAAACCTTTCTAGTTGTTTAATATCTCCTTCTTTCAGTGAAAATAAATCGCTAGGATCTTGGACTAAACCTTCACTTAATAACCTATCTATAATTTTGGGCCCCAAGCCTTCTATATTAAAAGAAGCGCGCGAAACAAAATGATAAAAAGATCTTCTTTGCCTTGCAAAACATCTTGGATTTGGGCATCGCCATAGGGCTTCAGTATCTGACTTTTGCAATTTGGTTTTACAACTTGGGCAAGCTCTTGGCATTATAAATTCTTTTTCTTTTCCTGTGCGTAACTGGGGTAATACTTTTATAATATCAGGAATTACATCTCCCGCCCGACCCACAATTACCGTATCGCCAATTTTTACGCCAAGCCGCCGTATTTCATCTTCATTGTGAAGCGTTGCGCGCGTAATGGTAATGCCAGAAATTTGAACCGATTTTAGTACGGCAACCGGAGTCATGGCTCCGGTTCTACCCACTTGTATTTTGATATCTTCTATTACAGTAATTGCTTGGCTTTGAGCAAACTTAAACGCAATAGCTCCACGCGGAGCCTTTCCCACTACTCCCAACTTTTCAAAAATAGCATTGTTATTAATAATAACCACAATGCCATCAATTTCATAAGTCAATTTGTTTCGGATATTTTTCACTCTTTCATAAAACCGCAATACTTCTTCTAAAGATTTACAGTATTGATTGGACGCATTAGTTTTAAATCCAAATTTTTTTAATAACTCATGGCGCTCTTGGTGGGTGTGGTTTTCAATTCCTAAAATAATATCATATGCAAAAGAATCTAGTTTGCGCACTGCGGTAATTTTTGGATCCAACTGCCTTACGGATCCCGCAGCAATATTTCTAGGATTTGCATATAAAGGCAGATTGTTTTTAGATTGCAATTTATTAATCGCCTCAAATTCTTTTTTTGAAATAAAAACTTCACCTCGTACTACAAGATTTTTTTTATACTCTATAGATAAAGGAATAGCTTCAACTGTTTTTATATTATTGGTAATATCTTCACCAACCGTACCGTCCCCTCGTGTGGAACCCTCTTGCAATACTCCATTTTCATATTTAAGTTCTATAGCTAAGCCGTCTATTTTTAATTCACAATAAAAATTTACGCCTGATTTTTCTTGGGGAGTTAATAATTTAAAAATTCTTTCTTGCCAAGATTGCATATCTTCTTTTGAAAAAGCATCATTTAAAGAAAGCATTCTTTCTGCGTGCGTTACTTTTTTAAATTCAGGCAACGGTTTTCCGCCTATTCTTTGTGTGGGAGAATCGGGGGTTATAAATTGTGGAAATTCCTGCTCTAAATCAAAAAGCTCTTTTTTTAAAGAGTCTAAAGCGGCATCCGATATTTCTTGCCTATCTAATACATGATAAACATAACGATGATGATTAATAACTTTTTTTAGTTTATCAATCCTGTCTTTGGCTCCCAAATTTTTATTATTTTGCATATCTTTTACAACTGCGACTATTTTACTCGCTAACAGAATTCAATTCAAGCGACCTAAAACTATTTTTATAACCTCCCTTGGATTTAATATTAAAAATATATACCCCAGGTTCATTGTCGGGAGTTACGATTACATTTATAAAATAAGTCCTGTCGTTAAAACTGGAATTATATTTAATCTGGCAATTGGTACAATTTTGGGCATCACAACCAGTGCCACCTCCTTCCAAAATTGAAGTGCTGGCACTACAACTCATACAATCACCAGAATCACATGTGGCGCATATGCTACATATACCCCTATTGCCTCCATTGGGAATTACTTTTCTATCAAAATATAACACTTCTTCAGCTCCTGTTTGGGCAGAATAAAATGCCGATACCGAATTTCCGATATTGCTTATAATTTTAACTTCGCTATATAAAATAACGCTTAT
>Ga0155741_105_pt1 | contig 17414 bp, 17 predicted proteins | sample RifCSPlowO2_01_FD_107395 | JGI IMG/M metagenome (GOLD analysis project Ga0155741, IMG submission 107395) | Candidatus Staskawiczbacteria bacterium RIFCSPLOWO2_01_FULL_33_13 | reverse complement strand
TAAAATTCGTTAATTTGGCCTTTTTGAACTTAATTTCCGTCATTTTTCTATTATATCATGACCGATATCTAGTCTAGAGCCAAAACTATTATTACCGAAGCCGTAAAAAATAAAAGCAAAATTATTGTACCTGCATTTTCTTTAGGAAGAACACAAGAATTATTATATGTGTTGCATAAATTAAAAGATGCAAAACAAATTCCCAGTTTGCCCATTTTTATAGATAGCCCACTAGCCCAAAAAATCACCAGGGTTTTTAGTACTTATGTTGCAGATTTTGACGAAGAATTTTGGAAAGATTTTGGCGAAAAAGGGGATAAGGCATTTTTATTTGATAATTTAGTTACCACTTCTTCTATGAAAGAATCTAAGAGTATTAATGAAAAAGAAGGTCCTTATATAGTAATTGCGGGGAGTGGAATGTGTGAAGGCGGAAGAATTTTACACCATTTAAAAAATAATATAGAAAATACAAATACTATTATTTTAATTACCGGATACCAAGCAGAAAATACTTTGGGTAGGAAAATAATTGAAATAAGTAAAGCCCAGGTTCGCCCGGTCAAATCCGCCGAAGGCGGTGTTTCGCAAAATGCGAAACAATTTGATCGGGTAAAAATTTTTGGCCAGCCATACCAAGTAAATGCCAAGATAATTATTTTAAACGAGCTTTCAGCTCATGCCGACCAAAAAGATTTATTAAATTATGTGGATAGCGTGAAACTTCTTAATAAAGTATTTTTAGTGCACACTGAAATGCAAGAGGCTTTAGTGTTTAAAGGAAAATTAGAGACAATACACCCTCTGCTTAAAGTTAATATACCAAAACTAGGAGAGGTATTTGAAATATAGCGTGTCTTTTATATGCAACAGGCCTATTGACTTATCTTTTAAATCAGCTATGATGAAGGCAATAAACAAAAGCGGCCGACGAGGCCGTTTTAAAAAACAAAAAATTTAGATATAATATTAAATATTATGACTAATATACAAAGAATACAAAGTTTTTTTAAAGAAGTGTATGTTGAATTAAAAAAAGTAACTTGGCTCTCAAGAGGCGAGGTTGTAAGATATACTTTAATTGTGTTGGTAATTACTATTGTGGTAGCAGGATTTTTGGGAGGATTAGATTATCTATTTAGTACATTAATTAAACAGTTTGTTATTAAATAAAAATTGCCATGCCTAAGCAAGTTATAGAACAAAATAAAAATTGGTATGTAATACATACTTATTCTGGATATGAAGATGCGGTTGCTAAAAACCTTAAACAAAGGATTGAGAGTTTGGCTATGGAAGACAAAATTTTTAATGTAATTGTTCCAAAAGAAAAAAAGATAAAAATAAAAAACAATAAAAGAAAAACCGTAGAAGAAAAAATTTACCCAGGATATGTATTGGTTGAAATGATTGTTGATGATGAATCTTGGTATGTGGTAAGAAATACCCCAAGAGTTACAGGGTTTTTGGGAGCAGGTACAACTCCAATTCCAGTTTCACAAAAAGACATTGATGACTTGATGAAAAGAATGGATGCAGGCGAACCTGAATTTCAAATTGATTTTGAAGTTGGTGCCTCGGTTAAAATTTTAGATGGACCATTTAAGGGTTTTGAAGGAAAGGTGTCAGAAATTGATCAGGCAAGAGGAAAAATTAAAGTGTTGGTTAATATGTTTGGAAGAGATACGCCAGTGGAATTAGATTCGTTACAAATAAAAAAAGTTTGAGCATAGCGAAAACCGAGCACAAAATTTCGAAAAAATTTCTGTGCTTGGGTGGAATAAAAAATTAATATAATTTATACATAGTAATATTGTGTACCAAGCACCGAAACGCTGATGCGTTTGGTGCTCGGTGCCAATGTTATTGATATAACATTGTCATGGCTAAAGAAATAAAAGCAGTGGTAAAAATTCAAATTCAGGCAGGAAAGGCAAATCCGGCTCCTCCGGTTGGACCTGCGTTAGCTCAACACGGTTTAAATATTGCTGAATTTTGCCAAAAATTTAACGAAGCAACAAAGGATAAAATGGGGTATGTAATTCCAGCAGAAGTTACTATTTATAAAGACAGAAGTTATGTATTTAAATTAAAAACTCCTTTGGCTTCAGAATTATTAAAAAAGGCCGCTGGAATTGAAAAAGGATCAGGCGAACCAAATAAAAAAATGGTTGGCAAAGTTACAAAAGCTCAACTAAAAGAAATAGCGCAAATGAAGTTGGTGGATCTTAATACCACAGACATTGAGCAGGCAATGAAAATTATTACTGGGACTGCTAAGAATATGGGGATTGAAGTAAAAGGTTAAAAATTTAAAAGCGGCGGCCATCGGGCCGCTTTTTTTGTCTACTCTGAGTCAAGTCGAAGGGGTTTGCACTTTTACCCGGTCAAATAATTTTGCCAAAAGGCAAAATTAAAATCATTTAGATTTTATTTGACTGGGTGAATTTTAATTAGTAAAATGTATAAACAAATAATATCGTATGGAAAAAATAAGAAAAGCAGGGGCTTTAATACTAAAAGATAAAAAGTGTTTGATAGTAAGGCCTAAAGACAATACATATTTTCTAACCCCGGGAGGAAAGTATGAAAAAGACGAAACCACAGATGACTGTTTAAGAAGAGAATTAAAAGAAGAATTACAAGTTGAAGTAGTTTCTTTTACCCATCACAAAGATTACTATTTTGAAAATACTCCTCGTAAAGAATCATCGCTTTCTCTTGAATTGTATATGGTTGAAATTGTGGGTGAGGCAAGTCCATCATCAGAAATAGAAGAAATGCAATGGATGTCGAAAGAAGATTTTGAAAACAAAAAATTTAATTTAGCCCCGTCTTTTTATACGGTTGTGCCGGATTTAATAAAAGATAGATTAATATAAAAATGAGCGAAGAAAAAATAGTAAAAATAAAGAGGGTTGATAAAAACATTACTCTTCCCCAATATAAAACAAAAGGTGCGGCAGCATTTGATTTGTATGCCAGAATTGATGTGGAAATTCTACCTAAAGAGTTAAAATATGTACCACTAAATGTAGTCATTGAAACGCCGCCGGGGTATTTTTTACTTTTAGTAGCAAGAAGTTCAACTCATAAAAAAGGATTGTGGATGGCAAATGGTATTGGTATTGGAGATTCTGATTTTTCGGGGGACAATGATGAATATCAAGCGGTGTATTATAATTTTACCGAAAATCCCGTTATGATTGAAAAAGGGGAACGAATTGCTCAAGGATTGATTATACAGAGGGAAACCGTACAATGGCATGAGGTTGACCGCATGGAAAATAAAACACGCGGCGGCTGGGGCACAACAGGCATTAAGTAAAAAATATGAAAAAAGGGAAATTTTTTGTTTTTGAGGGAATAGACGGATCGGGAAAATCTACTCAAACTAAATTATTAGCAGAGTTTTTAAAATCTAATAAATACAAAGTTGAAAAGATAGATTTCCCTCAATATGGTAAACGGTCAGCCGCATTATTGGAGAATTACCTTCAGGGCCTGTATGGGACTTCAAAAGAAGTTGGACCATATCGGGCATCTATTTTTTATGCGTGCGATAGGTACGATTTAAGCTTTAAAATAAGAAAATGGTTAGATGAAGGTAAAATAGTTGTTTCAGACCGGTATGTTGTTTCTAATATTGGTCACCAAGGAGGAAAATTAATAAACAATACAAAGGCTTGGGAAAAATATATTAATTGGCTTTATGATTTAGAATATAATATTTTTAAAATTCCAAAACCTGATCATACATTTATATTAAAAACATCAGCTGATTTGTCAATGAAAATGTCTAATAAGATAACCGATGATGATAAAAAACAAAAAAGGGTGGCATATCTTGGTAACGATAAAAAGCACGATATTCACGAAAGAGATAAGCAGCATTTAACTGATACATTAAAATCATATGAAAGAGTATCGAAAAAATTTCCAAAGGAATTTAAAATGATAGATTGTTTGGATGGAGGAAAAATGTTGCCAATAGATGTTGTTCACAATAAAGTAATTAAGTTGGTTGAACAAAAAATATGAAACAATATCTGGAAGCGCTAAAAAAAATAATGGATGAGGGGATTGATAGGCCAGATAGGACAGGAGTAGGTTCAAGAGCTGTTTTTGGAGTTCCGTTGAGATTTAAAATGTCTGATGGATTTCCAGCAGTTACCACCAAAAAATTGGCATTTGAGACTATGAAGGCAGAATTGATTTGGTTTTTATCGGGCAGTCAGGATAATAAAAAATTACAAGAAATGGGATGCCATATTTGGGATGGCAATGCAGAGGCTCCATATTGGAAACCAAAAGCAAAATTTGAAGGGGATTTGGGCAGAGTATATGGAGTACAGTGGCGTAGTTGGAAATCGCCTTATACTGATATGCCCATTGATCAAATCTCCAATGTAATTAAGAAATTAAAAGAAAATCCGACAGACAGAAGGATGATTGTTTCTGCTTGGAATCCTGCAGAGCTAGATATGATGGCTTTGCCTCCATGCCATTTGTTATTCCAGTTTTTTTGTATTGATAAAAAATTATCTTTAATGATGTATCAAAGAAGTTGTGATACATTTTTAGGAGTTCCATTTAATATTGCATCGTATTCATTGTTATTGCATATGGTAGCTCAAGTAACAGGGTTAGAAGCAAACGAATGCATTATTATTCTAGCCGATGCCCATATTTATTTAAATCATTTTGAGCAGGTAAAAGAGCAGTTATCTAGAGAACCTTTTGCATTGCCAAAATTATGGCTAAACCCAGAGATAAAAGAAATTAACGATTTTAAAATGGAGGATATAAAATTGATTGATTATAAATATCATCCGCCAATTAAGGCTCCAATGGCTGTTTAAAAAAAACATATGAAAATTTCTATGATATCTGCTCTTGCAGAAAATGGGGTAATTGGAAATAAAAACACACTGCCATGGCACCTGCCTGCTGATTTTAAATATTTTAAAGAAAAAACGCTACATAAAATAATAATACTTGGTTTAAATACTTTTAAATCAATTGGTGAAAAACCACTGCCCAATAGAAAGCATATTATTTTAAATAAAGATGCAAATTATAAAGTTCCTGAAAATTGTTTTTTAGCCACTTCAATTAAACAAGCGCTAGGTATTGCAAAAAATCTTTTAAAAGAGCCAGGCCAATCTGATGAAATTATGATATGCGGGGGAGCTTCGGTTTATAAGCAATTTTTACCAATAGCACAAAGATTATATTTAACCTATATCCACCAAAATTTTGAGGGTGATACTTTTTTTCCAGAATTTAATATGGCAGATTGGAATGAAGTAAGCAGGGAAGACCACGAACCGGATGAAAAAAACAAATATAAATACTCATTTGTAGTACTTGAAAGGAAGTAATCCTATGGAAAAAACGAAAGTAATGGGGATTTTGAATGTAACGCCTGATTCGTTCTCTGACGGTGGGTTTTACCTTGATACAACAAAAGCCTTAGAGCGGGTCGCCCAAATGATTAAAGAGGGGGTTGATATTATTGATGTGGGCGGAGAATCAACACGCCCGGGGTCGGAACCCGTTTCGGAAGACGAAGAACTAAAAAGGGTTTTACCGGTTGTAAAAGGTATTAGGGAAAAATTCGGCGGGGATGTTCTTATTTCCATTGATACCTATAAATCAAAGGTGGCTGAAGAATGTTTAAAAGTAGGGGCGAATATGATAAATAGTTTGGGCGGATTCATGTTTGATGCCAGCCTTGCCGATGTTATTGTAAAATATCATTGTCCGGTTATTTTGTATCATATCAAAGGCCAGCCTAAAACCATGCAGACAAGTGAAATAACCTATGAAAATGTTATTTCAGAAATAAAAGATTTTTTTAATGCTCAGATAGAGATTGGCACAAAGAAGGGAATGCATAGGCACGATTTTATATTAGACCCGGGAATAGGCTTTGGTAAAAATATGGAACACAATTTAGAAATAATTAAAAAGTTTGAAGAGTTTAGGGCGCTTGGTTTGCCGCTTATTGTGGGCGTATCCCGGAAAAGCCATTTAGGGGCAATTTTAAAAGAAGAGTTAGGGCTTAAGGAAGCCCCGGTGCCACAAGAACGGGTTGAAGCTGGTTTAGCTGAAGTCGCTATGGCTGTTTTGAAGGGGGCGAGTATTGTTAGAACACATGATGTTCTGGCAACAAAGAAATTTTTAGCCGCTTTGGATAGGGTAAAGTAAATTGTTAATTACAGTAAATTTTGATATTATCTACATAATATGCCATACAAGCCGACCATAGGACTAGAAATACACGCCGAGTTGAAAACAAACTCTAAGATGTTTTGCTCGTGCAAAAATAATCCCGATGAAAAGCGGCCTAATTTTAATATTTGTGAGATTTGCACTGCCCAGCCTGGCACACTTCCCGTTGCTAATGAACAGGCAATTAAAAAAGTGATAAAAACTGGTTTAGCGTTGCATTGTAAAATTGCTACAGAGTCAAAATTTGATAGGAAAAACTATTTTTATCCTGATTTGCCAAAAGGCTATCAAATTTCTCAGTACGATCAGCCATTATGTTTTGATGGATTTTTAGAAATCCCCCAAAACAAATCCCAAATCCAAAATTCTAAAACCCAAACAAATTTCAATGACCAAAATGCAAAATTAAAAAAAATACGCATAACTCGTATTCACTTAGAGGAAGATACTGGAAGTCTTTTGCACCCTGAAGGCGCTGACCCTTCGACTGGGCTCAGGGCAAGTTATTCTTTGGTTAATTTAAACAGGGCGGGAGTGCCATTAATGGAATTAGTTACTGAACCTGATATTACTTCGGGACTCCAAGCAAGAAAATTTGCAGAAGAGTTGCAGTTGATTTTTAAATATTTAGGCGTTTCTGATGCTGATATGGAAAAAGGGCTTATGAGGGTTGAGGTCAATATAAGTATAAGCAAAGATAAAACATTAGGCACAAAAGTTGAAATTAAAAATTTAAATTCTTTTAGAGTAGTGCAAAAAGCAATTGATTTTGAAATTGAAAGGCAGAAAGAAGTTTTAGAATCAGGAAATAAGGTGGTTCAAGAAACTAGGGGATGGCATGATAAAAAAGAAATAACTTTTAGCCAAAGAGAAAAAGAAGAAGCCCATGATTATAGATATTTTCCAGAACCTGATTTGCCTCCATTAAGTTTTACAAAAGAATATATAGAAAAAATTAAAGGAGAAATTGGCGAATTGCCAGAACAAAAAAGAAAAAGATTCGCAAAAGAGTATGCTTTAGATAGCACTTTAGTTGAAGTATTTATTACCTCTAAAGATTTAAGCGAATATTTTGAAAAAATAATATCAGAGCTTGATGATTGGATAGAACAAGAAAATGATGCCGAATTTAAAAAAATAATTAAAGTTGCCTCAAATTACCTTGTGTCTGATTTAGTTGGCCTTTTGCAAAATAAGCAATTTAGTGAAGAGGAATGTAAAATTACCCCAGAAAATTTTGCTGAATTCATAAAAATGATTTATAAAAATGAAATTACTAGCAAAGTTGCAAAAATGGTTTTATTGGAAATGTACAATACTGGGGTTGATCCTTCAAATATTGTAGAAGAAAATAATTGGGGCCAAATGGCGGATGATAAAGAATTAGAAAAAATTGTTAAAGATATAATTGCAAAGAATCCAAAAGCGGTAACGGACTATAACACAGGAAATAAAAATTCTTTACAGTTTTTAGCAGGCCAAGTGATGGGTATTACAAGAGGAACAGCAAATCCCACTAATGTTCAGGAAATTTTAAAAAGGTTATTATGAGATGGTTGCAAAACTCCACATTTGGTATAAATCTCTGTTTTTCGTCTGCAAATTCGCTATAATTTGTCAGCCTATGGCAAGCATAAACCTCCAAATTCTATCAAATTTCCAGATTTAAAAAATAAAAATTTATCCTCAAAAGCGAGTTTTGTAACCATCTCTATAGAAATATGTCAGAAAGCCCGTCTTTAAATTCAGGAGAATCAAGAGAAATAAAAGAAACAATAGGGGACAATTATAATGTGGAATGTCCGCATTGTGGTAAGCAAAATCATAATATTTGTTATGGTGACACTAATCCTTCAAAAAAAACCCTACTGAATTTTGGAAACCATGCCAATCTTGTAAGAAGGATGTGTATTATAAGGCAAAGCGCGGCAAGGAAGATAAGCATGGTTTTCCAACAATAGAAATTTTTGCTTATTCAGAGTATCCTGATGCGGGTTTTGGTATGTAGGAATTTTTTAAAAATTTATTGATTAATTTATTGGCTTCTTTATAATTTTTAACCCACGAAATTCTCTTGTCGCGTTTAAACCAAGTCATTTGCCGCTTGGCGAAGTGTTCTGATTCTTTTTGGATTCTATTAATCATCTCTTGATAAGCCGATAGGTCCTGAGCCGTGTCGAAGGATGTTTTGTTTTGAATATATTGTGCGACAAAACGGTATTCTAAGCCCAATTCTTCAAGGCGCTTAAATGATACGCCATTATTATGAAGATTTTTTACTTCGGTTACTATTTTTTTAATTCTTTTTGATAATCTTTTATGGATTAATTTTTTAAGCTGTTTGGGGGATTTTTTAATACCAATTTGAAGCGTATTAAATTGGCTTTTATTTTTTAATCTTTCAATAGGTTTTTTGGTTGACAATACAATTTCAATGGCTCGCACTAATCTTCGGGGATTTTTTTTATCAATTAATTGAGCTCGCACGGGATCTAGTTTTAAAAGCATTTGAAAAAGTTCTTCTGTATTCTTTTTTTCTAAATTTTTTCTTAGCTTCCAATTAGGTTTTACCTCTGGCATTACAATACCATCAACTACTGATTGTATATAAAAACCTGTGCCACCAACCAAAAAAGGTATTTTATTTTTTTTATGAATCTTTTTTATTATTTTTATCACCAATTTTTGATATTGCGCTACGGTAAATTTTCTTTTTGGGCTAGCAATGTCTAAAAGATGATGCCGAATGCCTTGCATTTGTTTTTTTGTTATTTTCCCTGATCCAACATCAAGCCCCCTATACACTTGCCGTGAATCTGCGGAAATAATTTCTACTTCATTCAACCCTTCGGTTCTGCTCAGGGCAAGTTTTTTAGCCAGCTTAATAGATAAATCAGTTTTACCTGAAGCGGTTGGCCCTAAAATTACAATTAATTTTTTTGAATACATAAAAACAGCGACACTAATTTACTAATCACACACTAATTTACGAATATCTATTTGTAGATTTGTGTGCCATTCGTATATCGGAGTCGCTTACCTTTTAATGTTATTGTCTTAAATCTTCTTTTTTCTCTTTAATAAAGTATCGCCAAATTTCTAAGAATTCCAAAAATGCTGAAAAGGGCATATCAATTAATACATTAAAGAAAACTACGACGGCATTGTATTGCTTCCATTTATTAAAAATCCATTGTCCTACTCCTGTGATTGGTAATAGTAATATATCGTATACAAATCCCAAAACTCCCCCAGAATCATCTTCTATAGTAAGCTCTTTTGATCTGGTTCTTATTGCGGTCCCTGCAAACAAAATTAAAGCAATAAATATAATGTTGATAATGATAGAAGAAATAGGGAAGGCAAAATAGTTGAAAACCCAATATATGGCGCCAAAAGAAATTATAGCTCCGATTAAATAAATTAAAGAAAGGATAAATCTTGTGATTACTCCTTTTTTCCTAGAAAGTTTTATTTCGTAAGTGTCTATTTTTTCCTTATCATAAGTTATTTTCATTGTTTCAATTACCGCTAAGTTTATATTTTTTACCGATGGAGGCCTGATGGTAATTATTAGCACCGCCATAAGTAGCGTTGGAATGAGTATGTCTGCTAAAATGGAAACAATACTAAGATTTCCCCTTAATATTTTTGAAAGTATTATTTCTATTATAAGCAAAGATAAGATTTTGGTAATAAAAATTGAAACCGTTGAATAAATGGCGGCTCTTTTTATTTTAGTTTTTAAATTTTTTAATCTTTTTGAGTATGCTTCTTTTACATATTTTTCTAAAACTTCCGGTTCTTTAATTTCCCCGCTTATTTTTTCTATATCGCCTGAAGATAATATGTCTCCAAATAATAAGTAGGGGGTATCGTATTTTTCGCAAATTGCATAGAATTTTTTACCAATCGGCAAAGACAACTCATCTTCAATATTACCCAGCATTTTGTAGATATTTTGTGCAATTTTTAAAAGTTCTTCTTCTGTGGGATTATTCCACTTTGGGTATTTATATTTTAAAAGATTGTAAATTATAATAGGGTCATCAAACTTAAAAAGCGATTGCTGTACGGCAATGTAAATTTGAATATCTTTTTCTTCCTCTTTTAAAAACCCCCTTTCATAAACGCCATCATTTACTTTTATTCTTTCTTGCATTTTGTCAAACATATAATCTATCAGGGCCATCTCTTTTATTGATGGATATAAAGTTTCTTCAATTTCACAGGAAGCTATTTCTAAAATTTTATTTTGAGAATCTTTGACTTTTTTATCATCTTTAGGGCTATTTTGTAATATAAAAGTGTATTTTTCAATAATTTTTTGGACATCCGTAATTTTTGATTCTTCTATTTTATCATTAGGAAAATACCCGCCTCGTATTAATTCTAATACCAGCGCTTCTCCCATATTTTCGTTTGAGGAATTATTTAATTCTAAATCAAAAAATCTTCTTTTAATCTTTCTTATTATTGCAGCCCTACGCATTAAATGTTCTTCTTTCCAGTCAATAATAGTTCTTATTTTTTCATAAAAAGCGGCAACTTTTAGTGCCACTTCATCAACATGTATGGTTGCTACACCTTGCTTTGGATTTAAATAGTTTTTCCACAAAGCGTATTTTGAAATTACATTTTTCGTGGATTGGGATAATTCAGCCATTTTCGTAAATTTTTAATTTGAAATTTGAATTCAATATTTAAATATCACAATATTTTAATTTGAAAACACGACGACAATTTTTAATTATTTCAAATTAAGATATTTCAAATTGATTTCAAATTTAAAATTGTAAATTTCAAATTATGTTTTCTTTTCTTTTATTTCTTCTTTTATCTTCGCAATAAAATTATCAATTGGCATTTGTCCTAAATCGCCCTTACCTCTTTCTCTTACGCTTACTGCATTTGCTTGGATTTCTTTTTCACCCACAATCAAAAGATAAGGCATTTTCTGCATTTCAGCTTCCCTGATTTTTTTGCCCAAAGTTTCATTTTCTTTTTTTAATTCTATGCGAATATTATTTTTTTCTAATTCATTTTTTACTTTTACGGCGTACTCATGGTGTTTTTCTGAAATGGGAATAATAGAAATTTGAACAGGGGATAGCCACAAAGGAAAATTTCCGGCAGTGTGTTCAATATATACCGATAAAAATCTTTCAATAGATCCCATAAGTGCAAAGTGAATCATTACTGGAGTTTGTTCTTTCCCTTGGGGATCTGTGTAGGTTAAACCAAATCGTTTAGGTTGCACAAAGTCTAATTGAGGGGTTGCCAATTGCCATTCTCTATTTAGTGCGTCGGTTGCCATAAAATCTATTTTAGGGCCATAAAAAGCCGCCTCTCCTTCGGCTACAAAATAATCGAGATTATTTTTTTTAGCAATGTTTAGTAATATATCTTCAGCTTTTTTCCAAAGATTAGTTTCTCCTAAATATTTTTTTACATCTTTTTTGTCTCTGAAAGAAAGCCTTGCCCTTAGTTTCATTCCAACTTTTCCATAAAATATTTTTGTTACATCTATTAATTCTTGGTAAATTTGTTCAATTTGGTCTATGGTACAAAAAGTATGGCTGTCGTCTTGAGTGATGCACCTTACCCTTGATAAACCTAACAACTCACCAGCTTTTTCATCCCTATATACTGTGGTGGTTTCCATATATTTAATTGGTAAGTCTTTGTAGCTGTGTGGTTTTGCAGCGTAGATTTGTTGGTGATGAGGGCAATTCATTGGCTTCATCACCAATTCATCTTTTGTTTCTTGGCTTTTTACTAAAAATAATTCATCGCCGAATTTATCCCAGTGGCCAGAAATTTTATATAAGTCATTTTTGGTAATATGTGGGCTCCATACTTTTTGCCATCCTTTAGCTTGGCGTAATTCTTGAGAATAATTATTTAATATTTCGCGCAATAAGGCTCCTTTTGGGGTAAATAAAGGTAAGCCTTTACCAACTTTTTCAGAGATAGTGAATAAATCTAATTTTTCTCCTAAAATTCTATGATCTCTTTTTTTAGCCTCTTTTAATTGATATAAGTGGTTGTCTAGTTCCTTTTGGCTTTCAAAGGCGGTGCCATAAATTCTGGTAAGCATTTTATTTTTTTCATTGCCGCGCCAGTAAGCACCAGCCACTGATAGTAGTTTGAAGTGTTGCAGATCTTTTTGTGGGTTTTGGGAGTGTCCGCCCTTACATAAATCCAAAAAATTTCCGGGATCATTTTCGGTAATGGTTTTTCCTTGTTTTGCGAAGTCTTTAATTAACTCCAGTTTGTAAGGATTGTCTTTGAAATCTTTTTTCGCTTTTACCACCGAAATTTTTTTAACTTCGAATGCATGCCAGGTCTTAAGAATTTCCATCATTCTTTTTTCTATTTTTTCAAAATTCTCTTCGGAAATTTTAACTTTTCCCATATCAAAATCCTGATAAAATCCGTTTTCTATCGCCGGTCCAATAGCGTTTTTAGCGCCCGGCCAAAGGTCTTTTACAGTCGCCGCCAGGAGGTGGGCGAGCGAGTGGCGAATTTTTTGAATATTTTCTTCCATATTTTTAGAGTAATTAGGTTAGTATAATTGAAATAATTTATTAGACCTGTTGCGTATTAAGGATTGTTACGAAAATTGAAGATTGCACCTGCGGGGAGGCTCTGCGAATCCAGAAGCTAGAAATCTGATAGAATTTTTAAGTTTATCCTACGGATAAGCTTAAAAATTATAGCAAATTTGTGGCCAAAATGTGCAATTTGCTCCAGACCTGGCGAATTTTGCTTCGGCGAAATTGCGCCTGGGTCTCGAGTAAATCCTTAATACGCAACAGGTCTATTTGGTAATTCTATCATTTTGGAGCGTATTCGTAAACCGTTGACAATTTTAATTCTATAGACCTGTTGCAAAATAAGGATTTACTGCAAATCCCACATTTTGGCCAAAAATTTGCTATAATTTCTCAGCTTAGCTAAAGCTAAACCTCAAAATTCTATCAAATTTCTGAATCAAAATCTGTAATTTTCGTACCAATCCTTATTTTGCAAAAGGTCTTATGCTTCTTCAGGCACTATAATTTCTTGCACATCGTCGGCAACTATTTTTATCTCGCCGTTTCTATCATCAACTCGGCCGGCAATAAACACTATTTTATTTTCTTGCAGTGCAGCAGGATTTCTTTCTAGTAAATTAGGAAAAACCACTATTTCGGTTTTAGCTGTTAAGTCTTCCAGTTTCATAAAGAGCATGGGCTTTCCAGTTTTGGTAATGATTTTTTTGACATTGTAAATTAATCCGCCCAAAATCAGTTTTTTATTTACCATGGATTTATCAATTTTTGATATGGCAACACATTTTGTTTCAAAAAGTTTTTTGAAGCTGTTTAAGGGATGCGAACTTACATATAATCCTAAAAGCTCTTTCTCCCAAGTAAGTTTTTCAAGCAATTTTGCAGGGATTGCGGCTTCTAATTTTATTTCGATGCTATTCATTTTAGGCGCTGATGCGAATAATCCAATTTGGCCATTTGATTTATTTTTTTGGTGTTCTCGTGCAATTTCTAAAAGTTTTTCTAAATTCTGCAAAAGCTGATTTCTTTCGGCAAAGGCGTCAAAAGCTCCAGCTTTTATTAACGCTTCCATAGATTTTTTGTTTAAATCTTTTGAGTGGACTCTATTAATAAAGTCTCCAATTGATAAAAAGTGTCCCTTCTCTTTTCTTTCGGTTACTACAGCATCAATAATATTTTCACCAACATTTTTAATGGCTAAAAGCCCGAATCTTATTTTTTGTTGATCAGGAACTACGGTAAAATTTTTCAAACTTTCATTAATATTGGGGGGCAATACTTCAATATCCATTTTTTTACACTCTTCTATTAAAAAGGCGATTCTTTCAACATCAATTTTTTCCGAAGTTAACACTGATGCCATAAATTCAACAGGATAGTGGGCTTTTAGGTATGCAGTTTGGTAAGCGATAGTAGCATAAGCGGCCGCATGTGCTTTAGGAAAACCATAGTTGGCAAAAGGTAAAATCCACTGCCACAACTCTTTGGCAATTTTTATATCATAACCATTTTTTACTGTGCCATCAATAAATTTGGTTTCCTGGGCGTCTAGTAACTCTTTGATTTTTTTACCAACCGCCTTTCTTAAAACATCTGCACCACCCAAAGTAAAACCGGCAATTTCCTGTGCCACTTTCATTAGTTGTTCTTGGTAAATCATAATACCCTGTGTGTTTTTCAAAATAGGTTCTAGTTGGGGCAAAATATAAGTTATTTTTTGTTTGCCGTGTTTTCTTTCAATGTAGTCGGGAATAAATTGCATAGGGCCGGGTCTATATAAGGCTACCATTGCCACAATATCTTCAAATTCGGTGGATTTTAAATCTTTCAAATATCTTTTCATTCCGTCTGATTCAAGTTGAAAAACACAGGTGGTTAGGGCATCTTGCAAAAGTTTGTAAGTTTTTTTGTCATCATAGGGGATTTTATCTATATCAATTTTTTCATTTCTTATCACAAATATTCGGGCCAAGGTGTCTTCAATAATGGTTAAGTTTTTTAACCCTAAAAAGTCCATTTTCAAAAGCCCTAAGTCTTCAATGCTGTGCATTTCGTATTGGGTAATAGTGGTATCGTCTTGGCCTGGAGGGTGTTGCAAAGGAACCAATTCAGTTAGGGGGTTGGCCGAAATCACTATTCCGCACGCATGGGTTGAAGCGTGGCGCGCCACTCCTTCAAGTTTTAGTCCCAAATCAATTAACCTTTTAGCTTGTATATCGCTTTTATATAAATCTTTAAATTCGCTTACTTTTTCTAGAGTTTCTTGCAGGTCCATTCCAGGGGGTATCATTTTTGCCATGGTGTCACAGTAACTATATGCGTATTGAAGCGCTCGGCCTACATCTCTTATTACGGCCCTAGCAGCCATGGTTCCAAAAGTGATAATTTGGGCAACGAAGTCTTGGCCATATTTTTGGGTAACATATTTTATTACTTCGTCTCTTCGTCTGTCAGTAAAATCCATATCAATATCGGGCATAGAAATTCTTTCCGGATTTAAAAACCTTTCAAAAAGCAAATCGTGTTTTAAGGGATCAACATTGGTGATGTTGGTTGCATAGCACACCAAACTGCCTCCAGAGGAACCTCGCCCAGGTCCTACCACGATCCTATTATTTTTTGCCCAATTTACAAAATCTTGCACAATTAAAATATATCCTGCAAATCCCATTTTATTGATGACTGATAATTCGTAATCTATTCTTTCCGTTATTTCTTTTGTTATATTTTCACCAAATCTTTTTTTCAAGCCATCGCGACAAAGTTCTGTTAAATACTCTTCAGGAGTTTTTTTGTTGGGAACCTCAAAATGGGGGAGCTTAGGCTTTCCCAATTCAAAATTAAAATCGCATTTGTCTGCAATTTTTTGGGTATTTTCAATTGCTTCAGGGGTATCCTTAAAAATTTCCGCCATTTTTTCAGGGCTTAACATTGAAAAATCATCGTTTTTCAAAGTTAGTCTTTCGGGATCATTTGGGTCAGCTCCGGTATTTATGAGCATTAAAATATCTTGAGCATCAGCGTCTTCGGGTCTTAAATAATGTATGTCATTGGTTGCTACAAGCGGAATGCCGGTTTTTTTTGAGAGTTCAATGATTTTTTTATTCAACACTTGCTGCTCGGGAATATTTTTGTGGTATTGCAATTCTAAATAAAAATGCTCTTTACCAAACCACTTTTCATATTTTTTCGCTAAGGCCTCGGCTTCATCTAATTTATTTGCCAAAAGCATTTTTGGAATTTTGCCATTTAAACAAGCCGAAGTTGCGATTAAGCCTTCTGCGTATTTTTCTAAAATTTCTTCGTCAATGCGAGGCTTATAGTAAAAACCTTCTAAGTGCGCTTTTGTTACCAATTTTACTAAGTTTTCATATCCTGTTTGGTTTCTTGCAAGCAAAATCATATGATAGCTTTTTGAATCTATATTGGGTCTTTTGTCTAGGCGCGATTCATAGGCAACATATACTTCGCATCCAATAATTGGTTTAATTCCGCGTTTTTTTGCTTCTTTATAAAATTCAACTGCGCCGTACATTACTCCATGATCGGTTAAGGCAACCGAATCCATTCCCAATTCTTTTACATAATCTAAAAGCTCTGGAATTTTTGGTAATCCGTCTAAAAGGGAATAATGTGAGTGAGTGTGAAGATGAGCGAGTTTCATTTAATAGAAAATTTATTTATACTACATTTTAGTTTTTCTAAAATTCAAAGTCAACTCTTCACCCAAAATGACACTGATATTATTTACCCCCTAAACTTTTTGATAATTTTACATTACATCAACACTTAAGCTTATGTCTCAAATGTCATTTTGGGTGAAGAGTCAATAAAGAAAAATTATGCTAAAATTAACAAATGAAATCCCCGAATCTTAAAGAAGAAAAAAAATTATGGCGCCAAGGTTATAAATTTGTAGCTGGAATAGACGAAGCTGGGCGCGGGCCACTTGCTGGACCAGTAACCGCCGCGGCGGTTACCGTCCGGCAAGTCCCAAATCCCAATTTCCAATTTCCAAAAATAGATGATTCTAAAAAACTTTCTGAAAAAAAGCGGGAATATTTTTACGAAATTTTAACCAATCATAAAGATATTCAATGGGGAGTAGGCGTGGTTTCAGAAAAAGTAATTGATAAAATAAATATTTTGGAAGCTACGAAATTATCTATGATTAAAGCAATAGATAATTTAAATTCTAAATCCAAAAATCTAAATCAAAAATCTCAAATCCCAAATGTAGATTTTTTGTTGATTGACGGAAATTTTGGTCTCAAAACTAAAATTTCCCAAAAATCAATTATCAAGGGAGATCAAAAAGTATTTTCTATTGCTGCGGCAAGTATTATTGCTAAAGTTACAAGAGATAGAATAATGCAAAAAATGCATAAAAAATATCCAAACTATGATTTTGGTAAGCATAAGGGTTATGGGACTGCACTTCATATAAAAAACTTGTACGAATTTGGTCCATCTAAAATACATAGGAAATCATTCTTTCCAGTGAGTGCGATATTAAAAGATTAGTTTATATTTATCCACTATTTATTGTAAAAAGAATTGTTATAATAAATTTGGCTCTAGACTAGATATCGGTCATGATATAATAGAAAAATGACGGAA
>Ga0155741_106_pt3 | contig 27957 bp, 30 predicted proteins | sample RifCSPlowO2_01_FD_107395 | JGI IMG/M metagenome (GOLD analysis project Ga0155741, IMG submission 107395) | Candidatus Staskawiczbacteria bacterium RIFCSPLOWO2_01_FULL_33_13 | reverse complement strand
TTTTCTCCAGCCGGAAAAATAAATATCCATGGTTTTTTCAATATCACGATCATCTAAATACATATTTCTTGATAAGGCCTGATCAACCCATTTTTGAGCGCGGGCTGCAACTTCAATAAAAGCATAAGGAGAAACCGAAAAAGAGGTTTTATAAATTTCTCTTATGTGCAAAGGTATTTGGTCTATTGATGATATGTCACCCTGTAATTCTATAATCTTGCCTTTTACCATATCCCACAAACCAAGATTTTTTAATTCTATTACTAAATTATGGTTTATATCTAAATATTTTCCTGATATTTTATTTCTTGAAAAAACTTGTGCAAATCTTGGGTCAATACCGGGAGTGGTTCCCGCAACAAGGCCAATATTAGCATTAGGGGCAACTGCCATTAAAGTAGCATTTCTCATACCTTTTTTTACTTTGGCCCTTAAGCTATCCCAATCAAGCCAATTTTGTTTTGATTTTTTATCGATATCAACAGCTATACCTCTTTCATTTTCTAATTTTTCTATGGTGTCTATTGGCACCAAACCCTTTGACCAGCCAGATCCCTGAAAATTCTTATACGAGCCCCTCTCTTGAGCTAAATTAGCCGACTCGTCAATGGCCATATGGCTTATAAATTCAAAAATTTTATCAGTAAAATCATACGCATGTGGGCTGTCATAGGGAATTCCAAGTTGCTCAATAGCATCCGAAAAACCCATTACCCCTAATCCTATTGCCCTGTTTTCGGCATCTGATTTTTCAGCTTCAATAATAGGCAACTTGTTTATATCAATTAAATTATCCAACTGTCTTACCGCAAGCCTTGCGGATTCTTCAAGTTTTTGCCAATCTATTTGTTTCTTTTTTAAGTGGGTAGCAATATTTATTGAAGCCAAATTACATACTGCAATATTATTTTTATCTTGAGGCAAACAAATTTCAGTGCAAAGATTAGACATGTGTATAGTGCCAGTATTGTTATTTAAAGCTCTTAAGTTAATGGCATCTTTAAAAGTTAACCAAGGATGACTGGTTGTTTGCAACGCAACAAGAATTTGCCTGTATTGTTCTGTGGCCGGAACTTTTTTAAACATCTTTAACTTTTTTTCTTCGGCCATTTTTATATATTCATCATATCTTGCAGAAAACTCTTTACCATATAATTCATTTAAATCGGGGGTTTCTTTAGGGTCAAACATATACCAATCGGCTTTTGCTTCAACTCTTTTCATAAACTCATCTGAAATAAAAACAGCCGTATTGGCAGTTCTCATTCTCAAATAATCGTCTCCAGCATTATGTTTCCACTCAATAAATTCTTCAAAATTAATATGCCAATTCTCCATGTAAAAACATAGAGCTCCTTTTTTCTTGCCTCCCCTTTGAATTGCTCGAATAGCAGTATCAATAATTTTTGCAAAAGGCGTGGGTCCCGACGAGGTGGTATTATTGCTTGAAAGCGGAGATCCAGAGGCCCTTAATTTAGTTATTGAAGCTCCAAGCCCCCCCGAAGCTTTTGAAAGCATCATAATATCAGCTACTGATTTTGCAATATGCCCCATATCATCATGTATCTCAAGTAAAAAGCAATTTGAAAGAGACGGGGTCACAGTTCCCGAATAAATATTAGTTGAACCACCAGCAATATATTCATGTTGGGACATCTTTTCATAAAACTTAACAGCCCATTCAGTAGGATCTTTTTCATTGTAAGAAAGACCCATAGCAACTCTCATGAAAAAATATTGAGGCGTTTCAAACGGTTTTTGATTTTTGTCTTTCATTGAATATCTATTAAGCAAACTAGATAATCCAGCATAAATAAATAACTCATCTCTTTTAATATCCAACGCATTTGCCAATTTATCTAAATCAAAATTTTTCTCCATTCTCTCGTCCAAAATACCATTCTGCACCCCCCTTTTTATGTGCTGACTAAAACTATCCCTATGAATTCTTTTTAACTGTTCACCGTCGTTTGTATAATCTCCTAGTACATGTTTGTACAATACTTTTAACAATAACCTTGTAGCAATTTTATCATAATCAGGATCTTCTTTTATATTTTGCACCGCGGCATTAATAGTAGCTTCGTCTAACTCGTCTGTGGTGATTCCATCATACAAAGTTACTTGCGTATCAGTTGCCACTTGGGTAACTTTAGCAATAGGGTCTATCATTCCTAAAGCCGCTCTCTCAATTGAGCGATTTATAAGATCGGCATTAAATAATTCTTTTGTTCCGTCTCGCTTTGTTACTTTAAGTTCCATAAACTAAAATTTTAATTTAATATTTTAATAATTTTAAACCCTTTTAAATTACGAAATATTTACATAAAAATAAATCTCGAAATATTTGTGTAGTTTATATTTTACTATGTTGTTTTTTTAAAAGCAAATTGATATAAAACTGTGAATAATTATTAAGTATCTACGGGCTTACGCCCATATTATTAAACGGTAATTTTATATATCCTATTATAGTGCAATTTATACGGCCGTATAAATTACACTATAACAATATACTCTTCATCCCTCGCGCTTACGCGCGGGGGAATTTTGGAGGAAGATTAAAAATTCAGTGGTATAAAAAAATCCTGCAAATAATGCAAGATTTTTATTTTTTCGGTAAATTGACTATCATGGTGCCCAGGGCGGGAGTCGAACCCGCATGAACAAAAGCTCAAAGGATTTTAAGTCCTTCGTGTATACCATTCCACCACCTGGGCTTAATTTTTAAAATATGAGGCCGTGGCCGGAGTCGCACCGGCGTATAAGGGATTTGTCTCGCTATGCGAGATCTGGCGTAGCCAGACAGTCCTCTTTTATTTCATTATTTTCCTTCTATCTTGAGGCCAGGGAGGGAATTGAACCCTCGTATATTGGTTTTGCAGACCAATGCGTTAGCCACTTCGCCACCTGGCCACATTCATATCAAATTATATTTCCTTTTTATTGCTTCTTTTTGCTGATGGTTTTTCAAAAATTTTTCTTGCATCATTGCCTTGATTCTTGTTTCAAACTTTTGAACTTCTAACAATATCCACGGCCGATATCCTTTTGTAGATTTTACTTTCCCTAAATTATGAGACTTAAGTCTTTTTTCAATATTTTCTGTACTTCCAATATAAATATCGTTGTTTATAGAACTTTTTAAAATATAAACAAAATAATTCATATAGATTACTAGCAACACCAAATCTTACATAGCGAGGTTTTACTCCTTAGCTACACGGCCATCTTCTAATTCTTTATATCAGTTTTTTTTATTTTTTCCAGTAATTCTTCAATTCTCGCCGCTTCTCTAATTTTTTCATCTTTTACAAAAATTATTTTGGGAATTGGCCTCATATTTAATAATTTATTTATTTTTTGTTGAATACTATAAACCCCCTTATTTAATATTGAGATTATCTTATCAGTTTTCTCTTCAGGTAATACCGAAACGAAAGCCCTCGCTTCAATTAAATTAGCGGTTGCATCAATATGGGTTATGGTAACTAATGCTTCTTGAAAATTAAAATCCCTCAAAATAATTTTGCTTATTTCTTTTTCCAAAAGGGAATTAACTTTTTCTAATCTATTTGACATAATTCTAAATTAAAATTCCTTAAAGTACTCCTTTTTGTCTTTCCTCAATAAACGCTACTAAAATATCTTGCGGTTCTACTTTTACATTACCTTCAAACAAAATACCACATTCATCACCCTTTTTAAGTAGATCCATATCTTTTTTATCGCGCTGTAAATTAATGATTCTTCCCGATCCTACTTTTTCAAGACCCCTTATAACCTCTAATTTTAATCCTTTTTTAATTTCACCTTCAGTAATTTTTCCGCCCACAATTTGGCGATTTTTTTCACCAAAAAAGATAATTAACGCTTTAATTTTGCCTAAGTCCTTGCGCACCATTTCAGCTTCTAAAGATTTTTCCATGCCGTTGCGTATTTCTTGTATTAATTCGTAAATAATATCAAAAGTTTTAATTCTTACTTTTTTCTGAGAATCACTTTTCATAATCATAGAAACTGCCGGCATTATTTTTACCCTAAAACCAATAATCAGCGCTTTTGACATTTCTGCTAATTTCACATCAGTTTCATTAATATCGCCAACTTCCACTTTTAATATTCTAAGTATTATTCTGTCTTGAGGAAGGCTTTTTAACATACCTTCAATGGCTTCAATAGATCCAAACACATCTCCCTTTAAAATAATATTTAATACTTTTTGATCTGGTTCAACATTAATTACTGTATTATTAATACTTCTTTTTTGATCTTCTATTTTTATATGATTATTTGCGATATCGGTGGTTGTATAACTTTTAAATTTTTCCCCAACCCCAGGCACTTTTTCAAAACCCAATACTACCACTGGTTGGGCGGGATACGCTTTATCAATTATTTCGCCCTTAAAATTTTGCAATGACTTAATTCTTGCCAAAGAAGAATTGGTTGCAATAATATCCTTAGCATTTAATATGCCTTTTTCAATAATTAAAGTGGCAATAGGCCCTTTCAAGCTATCCATATAAGACTCTATGACTAATCCTTCACAGGGAGATTGCAAATCTTCTTCAAATTCCTGCATATCGGCTACCAATAAAATCATATCAAGCAAGTCATCAATGCCAGTTTTTTCTTTAGCCGAAACTTCAACACAAGGAATACTGCCCCCCATAGATTCCACCAATAAATCAATTTTTGTTAATTCTCTTTTTATTTTTTCTGGATCCGCATTTGGTAAATCTATTTTATTTAACACCACAATCATTGGTAATTCAGCCATTTTGATTGCGGTAATTGCTTCTTTAGTTTGAGGTTGAACAGATTGAGCTGCATCTATCACCAAAAGCGCAATGTCTGCAACCGAAGCTCCTCTTACCCTCATTGCTGAAAAAGCTTCGTGTCCTGGAGTGTCAATGAAGGTGATTTTTCTTCGCCCGTCCGAAGCTTTATGCGAAGACGGGTTATCTATTTCCACTTCATAAGCCCCAATATGCTGGGTTATGCCCCCGGATTCTTTTGAAGTAATTTTAAAATCCTTTATTGCTTCCAATAAAGAACTTTTTCCATGATCAACATGCCCCAAAACAACCACCACTGGCTGTTTTTTTGAAATAGTATCAATTATTTTTTCTTTTTTCTTAGCCATTTTTTTAAAGCGGTGGGTGCAGGACTCGCCCAGTGATTAACACTGGGCGCCCAATGTTCATCATTGGGCGAACCCTTTTCAAAGAAGAGGGATCAAACTTCCGACACCCTTTAAAACATGTGGTCTTTCGCAATCCCGTCAGAAAGCGGAGGGTACAGGACTCGAACCTGTAAATCCCGAAGGAAACTGGTTTTCGAAACCAGCCGAATAGCCATTATCGCAACCCTCCACTTTCGTACGGGTTAAACTGCCCCATTCAAACTGCTCTAACACATCTCCATCTTTATATTTTTACAAAAAATCAGTCTTTTCAAATAACCCACCAAAAATACGGCAGCGATGCCGTATTTTTAAATAGTAATTTTATTTATTTTCGTAGTTTTCATTTTTAATAATAACCTGATGCCAATCATTGAAATCATAAATATCATGAACGATCACCCCAATAATTACTCCGATGAAAAAGGTGGGCAAATAGAAATAATCAACCACCCAGGCGGTACCCAAAACGGCAACTCCCATAATCCAATGATGTAAATGAAATTTATATTTTCCAAAATCAACAAATATGCAGTTTATCTTGCCCTTTTCTACAAACATGTGGTAAAAGGCTTTGCATAGAATATAACCAATTATTATTCCCAAGGCGAAATAAAAAGAATAATAAAATGATGGGACTAGCACCATTGCAGGCAAAAACATTTTAACCCTTTTTTTCTTACTGGATATATATTTTCTGATTCGTTTCATAAATCAACAGGTCTAATACTAAAATTAAGGCTAAATATAGCTAATTTTATGTACTCTTAAATTTTTATAAACTAGATTGATTATAGCCCTTTTTACCCTCTTGGTCAATAACGCATAACCCCGCTAAAAGCGGGGTTATGTAGCGATTTTTATTGTGCCCTCGGTAGGAATCGAACCTACATCAGAGATTTAGGAAACCTCCGTCCTATCCATTGAACGACGAGGGCCCTTCATAATTTTATAAAATTATTTAGGATAAACCTATATGCAATATAGCTAAAAAATGAACTATTTGCAACGATTTTAAAATTTCTGTATAATAAATTAAAATTATATGATGTCAAAATCTCCCATTGTAGAAATAGCAAAAAAAGTATGCCCAGCCGTGATAACCGTTATTGTTTCAAAAGATTTGCCTAAAGTAGAGGATTTTTATAGTTTTCCTTATGGGGGTAAAGAGTATATTATGCCAATGGCCGGCAAAAATGGTAAAAATGAAGTTGAAAAAACTCAGATTGGGGGAGGCTCGGGATTTATTATTTCCGAAGATGGCTATATTTTAACCTCAAACCATGTAGTTGCCGATACTACTGCTGAATATACGGTCATTATAAATCCAAAGCATAAACATTCTGCCAAGGTGCTATCAAGAAACCCCATAAATGATGTAGCAGTTTTAAAAATTGAAGGCAAAGATTTGGCACATATTGAGTTAGCTGATTCAAATAAAATCCAATTGGGTGAAGATGTAGTGGCAGTAGGAAATGCGCTTGGAGAATTTAACGATACTATTTCTGCAGGAATTATTTCAGGGCTTTCTCGGTATATCACGGCATTTGGGGGAATAGACCATTCAATGCAAAATTTAAGAGGCTTAATACAAACTGATGCCGCAATAAATCCCGGCAATTCGGGAGGCCCATTAGTAAATATGGAAGGAAAAGTTATTGGAATAAATACTGCAATGATTATGGGAGCACAGAATATTGGATTTGCTATTCCTATAAATTATGCAAAAAAAGATTTAGACGAGGTAAAAAAATATGGCAAAATAGTAATTCCTTTTTTGGGAGTAAAATATGTGTTGCTTTCCCATGAAATGGCAAAAGCCAATAAATTACCCGCCGAGGACGGGGCCTTGGTAGTAAGAGAATTATTGGGAGAATCTCCAGTTATAAAAGATTCAGCAGCAGATAGAGCTGGCATAAAAGAATTTGATATTATTTTAGAGTGCAATAACCAAAAAATAAACGCTAAAAACTCTTTAGCAAATATTTTACAAAAGTGTAAAATAGGGCAACCAACTAATTTTAAAGTGTTAAGAAACGGCGTGGAGTTGATGCTCAAAGTAACGCTAGTAGAAAAAGAATAATACTTAAATATAACAAAAACCAAGATAGTATCTTGGTTTTTGTTATTTGTCTTTATTAAAAATCAGATATTTTTGCCTACTTAGACTGAGGGTGGAACCTCTTTTTGCTCCTTCATTTTTTTCTGTGCATATTCAGCGATCGCATTCCAATCTAGCTTTTTCTCTTGAATGCCCTCTTTTTGCATTGCTTCGCGCATTTCTAATATTAAATCGAAAAATTCTTTTTCGTCATTAAGGGGTAATTCTTGTTCCTTTTTTTCTTGTTCTGCCATATTTTTTATCTTATTGGTATTAACATGATAAATCAAATTTATCACAAAATATCAAAAAGACAATTTAATTTTTAAAATTTTATTTTTTTAAGTTTATAAAGATTAGAAAATTATAATTTCTTTCATTATATAGCCCAGAATTTGAAAATCAAATCATGGAGCGGGTAGCGGGATTTGCACCCGCGCTTGCACCTTGGAAGGGTGCCATACTGCTGCTATATTATACCCGCAGAACACATTTTTCTTTGGCAAAAGTAGAATTTTTCTGTTTGTTGGGGAGACAAACTCCTCGCAAGTGATTTTTAATTTAAAATTTTCAATTTATTTTTTTGTCGGGGTGCTGGGATTCGAACCCAGATTAAATCGTCCCAAACGATTCGTGCTGCCGTTACACTACACCCCGTTTAATCACTTTTTATATTTACAAAATTCTTTATCATGTTGCCAAACTTGCTTATAATGTATTATCCTATGGCAATTAGAACAAACAACTGCGCATTTTTCAATTTCTTTCTTGACTCGTTCAAATGCCAGGTGATTATAGGCCGCATAGCCTATACTAAATTCTTTATCCCTCAAATGATGGAAATCCAATACTCTATGATCTTTTGTGCCACACTTACAACACCCATATTTTTCCTTATAATTTTCTAAGAATTTCCGATACTTTTCCCGTAATAACTTTTTATCATGATTAAAACAGTAGCGACATTTTAGACGCCTATAAACTTTATCATCTATTGTGTTCGCTACGCCAAAATCCAATTCTGGATAATATTTGTTACAATACTTGCACAACTTCATTACTTAATTGTAATACTTTTGGGAGCGGTAATCAAGGTTCAAATTATGAATGTTCAAATTATGAAAATATAAAAATGAAAGCTGTTTCGGATTATATCTCTAAAAATCTTCCTTGTCAAAGGGTAAAAATCATGATAATATCTTAGTTGATTCCAAAGAAACTTGTCCCCGTAGTTCAATGGATAGAACACCAACCTTCTAAGTTGGATATATAGGTCCGATTCCTATCGGGGACACAATAATGAAAAAATAATATGGCGGTCGTGGTGTAATGGCAGCACAGCACTCTGTGGCAGTGCTAGAGGGAGTTCGAATCTCCTCGATCGCCCAACATAAAGCCGCGCCTATTAAGGCGCGGCTTTTACATTCTACAAACTAACGCGCATACTCAACTACTCTATTCTCGCGAATAACTGTTACTTTAATTTCTCCCGGATATTTTAATTCTTCTTCAATATTTGCCGCAATTTGGCGAGCCATTTTTTGAACCCCCAAATCGTCAACCTTATCTGATTTCACAAAAACTCTAATTTCTCTTCCTGCCTGGATAGCATAAGTTTTTTCTACTCCTTCAAATCTATTACCAATATCTTCCAATGCTTTCAATCTTTGCAAATAGTTTTCTATACTATCTTTTCGGGCTCCCGGACGAGAAGCCGAAATTCCGTCAGCCACAGTAACAATAACTGCCTCTATTGAATCAACAGGATAGTCACCGTGATGAGTTCTCATTGCATGGATTACTGCTTCTGATTCACCAAATTTTTCTAAAATTTTAATTCCAATTTCAATGTGCGAACCTTGAATCTGCTGATCAATTGCTTTTCCAATATCATGAAAAAGACCCCCTCTTTTTGCAACCTGGCTATTTGCCCCCAATTCATCTGCTATTGTTTCTGCAATTAAAGCTACTTCCATTGAGTGCTGTAATACATTTTGGCCATAACTTGTTCTATAATGCAATCTGCCTAATATTTGAACTAATTTTTCATTAACACCCAAAAGAGCCATATCATAAATTGTTTTTTCTCCAACTTGTTTTATAACCTTTGAAATTTCTTCTGTTGCTTCTGCCACTTTTTCTTCAATTTTTGCTGGCTGAATTCTGCCATCTAAAATCAATTTATCCAAGGCAATTTTGGCTATCTGCCGACGAATAGGATTAAAACAAGAAATTACCACCGATTCGGGAGCCTCATCAAGAATTAATTCCACTCCTGTTATTTTTTCAAAAGCTTTAATATTTCTGCCTTCTTTTCCAATAATTCTTCCCTTAATATCTTCCGAGGGTAACACAATTACGGTAGTGCTCAATTCTTGAGTATGGGCCACCGCACACTTTTGAATTGCAAGTGTGACTATTTCTCTTGCTTTTATATCTAGGGTATCTTTTCCGCTTTCTTCCATTTTTTTAATTCTTTCTAAAATATCTTTTTGAGAATCTATTTCAACTAAAGTCAAAAGTTCTTTTTTAGCATCTTCTCTTGAAAGACTTGCAACTTTTTCTAGTTTTATTTCTGCTTCGGTTCTTAATTTATCTAACTCGTCTTTTGTAGATTTTAATTTTTCAGTTTTGTCTTGAAGTTCTGTTTCTTTTTTATCAAAAGTTTCTACTTTTGTTTCAAGAAGTTTTTCTCTATCTAAAAGAACTTGTTGAGCTTTTAAAAACTCTCGCCTTCTTTCATCAGTATCTTTTTGAGCTTTTTCAATAATATCAGACGCTTTAGCTTCTGATTTTTTAATTAACTCTGTGGTTTCTTCTTTTACTTGCAAAACTTTCTTTTGTAGTTTTGCTTCAAGCGAACCTGCCCTTTGTTTGGCAATTGATTGGCGGACATAATAACCAATCACACATCCTATTACTAAAGATAAAAACCCGGCTATAAATATAATAATTATTTGATCCATAAATTTGATATTTAAAAATTATTTATATAATTCAAAGTTAATAAGACTTTTTATGTGGGAAAAATTAAATAATTCATTTTTCGCACATAAAAAAACTCATCCAACATGGTGAGTTGCTCGTAATACAATATATTTAACTAAAAACTATTTAGAATCTTTATTAGCTTCTATTACTTCATCAATAAGTCCATACTCTTTTGCTTCTGATGCCGTCATATAAAAATCTCTATCGGTGTCTTTTTCAACCCTATCTATTGGCTGGCCAGTGTGTTTTGACAAAATCTGGTTGATAGACGCTTTAATTTTTATAATCTGCTTTGCAGTAATTTCAATCTCTGTTGCTTGGCCTTGGGTTCCCCCAGACACTTGATGCAACAATATTTCAGCATTAGGAAGGGCAAAGCGTTTTCCTTTGGTTCCTGCTCCTAAAATAATTGCTGCCATAGAAGCTGTAAGCCCAATACAAATGGTGGAAACGGGACACTTTATAAACTGCATGGTGTCATAAATTGCTAATCCTGCAGTAACCGAACCACCAGGGCTATTGATGTAAAGCTTTATGTCTTTTTTAGGGTCTTTAGAAACTAAATACAACATTTGAGCAATAACAATATTTGCATTTAAGTCGCTTACTGGACCCGCTAAAAAAACAATGCGCTCTTCTAAAAGCCTTGAAAATATGTCGTATACGCGCTCACCGCGTTGTGTTTTTTCTACAATAGTTGGTACTATTGGCATGTTAATTACTAATTTATTTGAGATGCATTTTCCAAAAATTGGAACACTTTCTCATTAAATATCGCGCCTTTATTGTAGTCTTTTAACTCGTTAATGTCAATTTTTTCTAGTTGGTCTTTTGCCTGCCTGCCGGTAGGCATGGAATATTTTTTTAACACTTTATTCATCTCTTCCTCTAATTCTTTCTCTGAAACTTCAATATTTTCTACTTTTCCAATTTGTCTTAATACTAAAAAGTTTTTAATCCTTTTTTCAGCTTCCAATGTAAAAGATGCCTTAATTTCTTCTTCTGTTTTTTTAATACTAGATAAATAATCTTCAAAAGGCATTTTAAAATTCTTTGCAATCTGGTTTTTTAAGTCTTCAAATAATCTTGCTTGTTCATACTCAACCATTTTTTCTGGTAAATCAAACTTAACTTTCTCAGTAATCTTGCTTACCATTTCACCTCTTTTTCTTTGTCTTTCTTCTTCGTTTTTTTCCATGGTAATACCTTCTTTTAAATTTTCTTTCAATGAAACTAAACCGTCAAACACACCCAATGCTTTTGCAAATTCATCATTAATTTCAGGCAATTCCATTTTTTGCACCGAAATCATTTTTACTTTAAAATTTGAATCTTTTCCCGCCAAATTTTTATTTGGAGTATTTTCAGGAAACTTTGATATAAATTCTTTTTCTTGGCCAGCTTTCATTCCAATAATATTATCTTCAAAGTCCTTTAAAAATCCTCCTTCGCCCAAAATAAACTTATCTTTTATTTCTTTTCCACCATTAATATCTTTATTTTGATATTCAATTTCCACAAAATCTTTTGCCTCGGCAGGCCTGTCTTCTTGTGAAAATTTTGCGCGTGATTTTTGCAAATAACGCAACGCTTCTTCTATTTCTTTTTGATCAACTAAAATATTTGAGCTTTTTACTTGAGAAGCAATTTTTTTATAATTAGGCAATTCAATATCGGGCAACACCGAAACTTTCACCTTAAACAACAATGGATTTCCTTTCGCAATTTTCACTATTTGCACCTCTGGTTCGCCAATAGGTTCTAGTTTATTTTCAGTAACAAATTTAGCGTATGATTTTTTCACCGCCAAATCTCCAGCTTCCATAAGCAAATTTTCTTGCCCAACTTCTTTTTCAACCATTTCTTTTGGCACATTTCCCTTCCTGAAGCCATCTATTTTTACATGTTCTTTCAAATGTAAAAGCGCCTTTTGGATGTATTCTTCAAACTCTTCTACACTTAGTTCAAACCCTACCTCAATCTGTGACTTTTCTAGTTTCTTGACACTATAATTCATAAAAATTAACTCAAAATTCACCCGGTTAAATAATTTCGCTTTGCGAAATTAAAATCCAGGGGATTTTATTTAACTGGGTAAACTTCAATTTGCGATTTTTCTATTTTTTTTAAATTTGTTTTCATTTTATTTTATACCAATAAAAGATTTGTAATTATTTTTACCATTTTGTCCTTTTCTTGCCTATCGCTCACGGCAATTAGTAATGCCAAAGCCGTCAATGCATTATCATTGATTTTTCGTTCTCCGCTTTCTTTGTATAAGTAATTATTTCTATCCAAAAAGTAAACAAACAGAAATGAAGCAGTTCTTTTATTGCCATCTACTAATGGATGATCTTTAATAATAAGATACAAAAGATGGGCGGCCTTTTCTTCCAATGAGCCATAAAGATCTTTTTTATCAAATGTTTGATACAAGTTTCCTATAATTCCTTTTAATTTATCACTGTTTTCTGTGCCAAAAAGATCGCTGGCTTCTTTTTTGACAATCAATTCATTTTTCAGAGTATTAATCACTTTCAACACATCTTCATAAGTCAAAATAAACTTTCCCTTGCCGTTTTTAACTAAAGAAACTTTTTCTTTATCGTATTGCTCAAGTAGTGTTAGTGTCTTGGAATAATTTGCCAACAAATTCAAAATCTCCTGCTCTTGACCGGCAAGTAAATCATACTTTGATTTCTTTTGTAAAAAATCAATAGAATTTTTCAACTCATTAAATTTATCTTGAGCTTCAAGCAATCTTTTCTCATTTATGGCATAACCCTTTACCAAATAATTTTTCAAGGTATTGGTCGCCCAAACTCTAAATTGCGTAGCTTTTTTAGAATTAACTCGGTATCCAACAGAAATAATGGCATCAAGACTATAAGAAATCGTTTTATACTTTTTCCCATCGGTGGCAGTTATTTCCATTTTGGAAACAACTGATTTTTCAACTAATTCTTTTTCCTTAAATATATTCTTTAAATGTTTACTAACTGCGGGGACTTGAACACTAAAAAGCGCTGCAATTTGTAGTTGCGTCAACCAAACAGTCTCATTATTCAATGAAACATCGATTCTCACTTTTTTATCAGGAGTTTGATAGATAAGAATCTCCCCATTTTTAATTTCTTTTTCTTTCATTTTTTATATATTTTATTTACCCACCAATTTTTTACAAACGGTAGGGATTGTGTAGATAAATAGTAACCTACTGTTGGAATCAATGCGCTTAATAGGTAATTCTTAACACCAATAAAATAAAAGATAGTTGCCGTAATAATATAAGTTATTATTGAGATAAAAACAACACGGAATATACTGGTTTCCCATGCTTTATCTGCCTCAACCCCCACATTCCTTTTTTTAATTAAATAAATTTCTTTTTTAATATCATCCATAATTTTAATTATTCTTATTTACCCAAGTAATTCTCTATTTCTGCTAACTTTTTATCAAAATCCTCGTCCATGTTGAAAACCTTAAATTCATATTTTGTTGCCTCTGCTTCAAAATAGCTTCCGTACTCACTAATCATTTTTGCAATCTTGCCATATGTTTCCTCATATTTTGTTTTCTCGATAATCCAATCATTTGGGGTAGTGCTCTTTCTTAAATCTTCAACAAACTTGCTGATATCTTTTTTTATAAGAAAAACTGCTTTAAAATTTTCCGCCCCATACTTTTTATATAATGCGCTTACTAACTGTGGCTCAACTTGATACCCTTCAATAATATAATCGTTCCCGTCGGTAATTTCACAAATCGACACCATATCAATTGCGCCGTAAGTTACTTTTGCTTGGGTCGTATATAATTTTACAATTTCTTTTGAAGTGTATTCGCCAAAGGCAATGTCGTTGCTTTTTTTAATTTTCCTTATCGTACTCCATGGAAACTTTTTTGAAATATCTTTTTTATTTGTATATTCTTTAGCTATAGTCTGAAGAGTGTCCGCACTAATCCAAGGAATACCTAATTTTTTTGACAACTTTTTAGATAATGTTGTCTTACCACATTTTGGCGGACCACCTATTAGGTAAATCATAAATTTATTTATAAAATATTATCTATTTTTGCGGCTATAATAAAATCGTTTTCTGATAAACCTTTTACAAAATGAGTCCAAAGAATAATATTAACTTTATTGTAATGAATTTCAATATCGGGGTGATGACCCTCTTTTTCTGCAACAACTGAAACTTTATTTACAAATTCCATTGCATCTTTAAAATCTTTAAACTTATATTCTTTTGTAATTTTACTTTGCCCTTCCGAAGCCTTTGGCATAGGAAGGTTAGTTTCCCCGCCTTCGCTAAAGCTACGACGGGCAGGTAAAAATTCCCAATCCTTTAATTGGGAAAGATACTCTTTAATTTCCTCCTGTTTGAGCGCCGCCATTTTTTCGTGCGGCACACATTTTTTGTTAATTAAGTCAGACATTTATAAATGAATTCGTTTCTATTTTATTTTTTAAATAATAAAATCTTCTTGCATTAATTTTGATTGGCGCAAAATAGACTTGAATGTTCCATAAGGGATTTCTTTTTTATTTGCCGGAACTATAACATTTAATGTAGTATTCTTACCATGCTTACAAAACTTTACATGACTACCTCTTTGGGAAATATATTTTTAAGATATAATTGGTTCGCTCGGTCAAAATATGAAAATGCGTTTTCCTATTCCTTCCTCCCTGCCAATTATAAATAAAGCCCTTGCTCTGAAGGACTTTGGTAATATATTTAGACGAATACAACTTAGGCATGGCTTAACATTAAATCAACTAACTCTGGATGCTCAATTTTGGATTTTTTTACGCTTTTATTGTCTTCAAAATACAAAACTAACGCTTCTTGTAAATTAACCAAAGCTTCCTTTTTTGTGTTGCCGAAACTAGACACATCAACATTCAAACACTGGGCAACATAGTGTTTGCCCTCTTTCCAAACAATATTTTTAAAATTTATTTTTTTCATATTTTCATATTATCAGTTTAAAAGCTCGTGTCAAATTTTAATTTCTACCTATAAATTTATTTTGCATAAATATGAACAATAGGCCAATTCGTGCGAATTAGCCTATGCCCTAAATCTCGCGGCTGTGAGATTTGGAATATACTTTCCCTCATATAGAACTACTAATACTTGCTCTTGTCAATATTATTTTACACGGCACACATTTTTTATCTTTTAAATCTTCTATAAATTTATTTTTCAATTTTTTCTATTTTAGCTGTTCCGAGTTACCCAATAACTTATTTTAGAGGTAACGGATGATTCTTGTCTTTAATCTATATTTAAGAAGGGAGCGACAATATACGACAATAAAAATAGTGTAAAAAATAGTTCTAAAAGACCAATACCAATAACAATTTTTAATAATGTATTTTCTTTTAAAAATCCTTTTTTTATTTTAATAACAGTAATAATGCTAAAAATTAGTAAAAATATTTGTAAAATTACAGATATTGGAATCAATATTGATTCTGCAATAATAATGTACCAAATATTAAAATCCCCCATCGAAATAATGAATATTGAATACATTAAAATTAGGGGTACTAAGGGTATTAATACTGATATTACTTCTAAAAATAACATAAACCTTATCAATCTGAAATGTTCTGGTAATTTATCAATTGCTTGAATTATTTCTTGTTCCATATTATTTTTATTTTTAATAATATTTATACCAAGAACGCCACTATGAGCAAGGCAACAATGTTTAATACCTTAATCATTGGATTGATTGCTGGACCAGCGGTATCTTTATAAGGATCTCCCACGGTATCACCAGTAACTGCGGCTTGGTGGGCGAATGAGCCCTTGCCACCCAAGTTTCCTTCTTCAATATATTTTTTAGCATTGTCCCAAGCAGCGCCTCCTGTAGTCATAGAAATACCCACAAATAATCCTGTAACCGTGGCTCCAATTAATAAACCTCCCAAAGCTTCAACTCCCAATAAATAACCAACTAAAATTGGGGCAACTACTGGAATTAGTGCCGGAATCATCATTTCTTTTATTGCAGCTTTAGTTACGATATCAACGCATTTTCCATATTCCGGTTTTGCAGTGCCTTCCATTAAGCCTTTAATTTCTCTAAATTGTCTTCTCACTTCTTCAACCACTTTTCCTGCAGTTTTGCCAACCGCCCCCATCAAAAATGAGGCAAATAAATAGGGAAGCAGTCCTCCAATTAACAAGCCCGCAATCACTTTTGGATCAGCTAAAAAGAAATTTGCAGCTCCTAGGGAACCTGACAAATTAATTACTTCCTGACTATATGCGGCAAACAACACCAATGCGGCTAATCCTGCCGATGCAATTGCATATCCCTTGGTAACCGCTTTTGTGGTATTACCCACGGCATCTAAAGCATCTGTAATTTTTCTAATTTCTGGTGGCATTCCAGACATTTCTGCAATTCCACCAGCGTTATCGGTAATTGGCCCATACGCATCAACTCCTACTACAATTCCTGAAATTGATAACATAGAAACTACCGCTAATGCCACGCCATAAATTCCTGCTAATTGAAAACTTATTATAGTGCCCGCGGCAATTAACAATACCGGAAAGGCAGTTGATTGCATTCCTAATCCAAGCCCTCTAATAATATTAGTGCCATGGCCAGTTTCAGATGCTTTTGCAATTGACCTTACTGGACCATATTTTTTCGAAGTATAGTATTCGGTGATAATAAACATTCCAACCGCAATTACTAATCCAATTAAAGTTGAAAAATAATAATTATTTGCCAGCACTTCTTGGCCTGCCATCATTTTTGCAATTAAAAAATAAAAAGCAACTGCAGAAAGTACAACAGAAACGGCCAACCCTTTATACATAGAACCCATAATACTTTTGCTTTTACCTAATTTAACAAAAAAACTACCAATGATTGAAGTTAAAACCGAAATACTTCCCAAAAATAATGGCAATAAAATAAATTCAATGGATTTAGGAAATAACAGCGCACCCAAAATCATTGTGGCAACCATTGAAACAGAATAAGTTTCAAAAATATCCGCTGCCATTCCTGCGCAATCCCCAACATTATCTCCTACTTGATCAGCAATTACCCCGGGATTTCTTGGATCGTCTTCAGGAATTCCTTTCTCAACTTTTCCTACTAAATCAGCTCCCACATCAGCGGCTTTAGTATAAATACCTCCACCAACCCTAGCAAAAACAGAAATTAAGCTGGCGCCAAAACCCAAGGCCACTAAGCCCTCTATCCCTGTTAAAAAATAATATCCCGAAACTGCTAATAATCCCAAACTTACCACCATAAGACCTGTAACTAATCCGCCTTTAAATGATAAGTCTAAGGCAAAATCCATTCCTCTTTCTGCGGCCTTAGCAACCCTAGTATTAGTTTGCGTAGAAACTAACATGCCTATAAATCCTGAAACTCCAGAAAGAATTGCACCAATTAAAAATCCAAAAGCTATTTTCCAACCCATTACTACCAGTAAAATAAAAAATAATACCGCAGCAACCATGCTAACGGTTTTATATTGCCTTTTTAAATAAGAAATAGCGCCTTCTTTAATGGCTTCGGTAATTGCTAATGCCTTGCCTTTTGCAACAGGTGCTTTATTAATTTTCGCAATTAAAAAAAACACAAACGCAATGGTAAATAACGAAACAACAACTGGAAAATAGGTTATGAGCATACTAAAAATTTTCAATTTTCAATGACCAATTTTCAATGAATTTTCAATTTGTTAATTAAAGCTTGATTGATAATTGATAATTTGATAATTGATACTTTTAATTTATTTTTCTTCTGAAGATGCATTTTCATCTGCCAAAGTTGTTGCAGATTCAGAAACCTCTTCTTTTTTAGTTTTTTTTTTTTTGGTTTTTTCTCTACCTCTTCTTCTGTTGTTTCATTTTTTGATTCTTCGGTTTCTTTAGTTTCTTCTTCTGATTTTTCCATAGTTTTTATATCAATTTTCCAGCCGGTTAAATTTGATGCCAGCCTTACATTTCTGCCATCCTTACCAATAGCTAAAGATAATTGGTCTTCTGGCACAAAAACAACTGCCATATTTTTATCATCAATTTCAACTTTTGCGATTTTAGCCGGAGATAAGGCATTAGCAATAAATTTTTCAGGATCTTTTTGCCACAAAATAACATCAATTTTTTCACCCCCTAATTCATTTATAACCGCCATTATCCTTGTGCCCCTTTGACCTACACAAGATCCAATAGGGTCAATTCTTTCTTCAGTTGAAGTAACTGCGATTTTTGTTCTATAACCCGGTTCTCTTGCAATTGATTTTATCACCACTATTTCAGAGGAAATTTCAGGCACTTCTAATTCAAAAAGCCTTGAAACTAATTTTGGATAAATTCTTGAAAGCAATACCACAGAACCTTTTGGAGTTTCTTCAACTTTTAAAATATAAAATTTTAATCTTTGGCCTTGGCGATAAAATTCTCCTGGAGTTTGCTCTTCCTTATTTAAAATTCCTAAAGTTTTTCCAATATCAACCAACACATTTCCACCTTCTATTCTTTGCACAATTCCAGAAATAATTTCACCCTCTTTTGATTTATACTCTAATGCAATTGACTCTTTTTCGGCTTCTCTTATTTTTTGTAAAATAACCTGCTTTGCGGTTTGAGCAGCAATTCTGCCATAATCCTGTTTTGACTCCAATGGAATTTCTAATTCTTCACCAAGTTTAATCTTTGGATCTTTTTTTAGAGCATCCTCAAACATAATATGTTTTTCGGGGTTAAAAACAACTTTTTTAGGAACTTCTTGACCTTCTTCCATTCTTCCACCTTGAGAACCAAAGGATTCAAAATCTTCAAAAGGTACGATTTTTTTTGATTTTAAATCTTCTATTTCTTCTTCGGTATAAAGCATTGATTCATCAACCGCAAGTTTTAAATGCCAAAATTTAACATCACCAGAAACAGGATTAAATTTTGCTTTTATTTTTTGGCCCTTTTGACCATAGTCTTTTTTGTATGCAGTAGCGATAGCTGCTTCCAGCGTACCTATGATTACTTCAGGAGATATGCCTCGAGTTTCTGCAATTTGTGATAATGCTCTTTGAAATGATTTTAAATCCATAATTTTTACTCTGTAAAAATTCGCAGAATGACGCAGAATATTATGCGGAATTCTGCGGAAACTTTCTTCAGCGTTTTTCCGCGTTAATTTCCGCGAGGTTCCACGGAGTTTGCAAAACAAACTTAAAAAAAGATGCCCGTTTTCAGACGGACATAATTAGCTTAATCTATTAATTGTTTCATATTATCAAAATAAAACTAAATGTCAAATTTCTCCAACTGCATTTGGGAAATAATGCAACTTAGCGTTTCTTGTGATTTCATTTACCGATATTCCAATAATATCAATTTGATAAGGACAATTTTCAGACAAATTATTTTTTTCCATCCAAATTTGGGCTAAATTCTTTAATTTTCTTTGTTTTTTATAATCAACTCTTTCTTCTGGAAAAAAACTATTATTGTTTCCAATAATAGTTTTTACTTCAATAAAATGAATAGTTTTATCGTTCTTAAATAATCTCCAGCGCTTTTTGGCAATGATATCAATTTCTCCAAAACTTATCCTATAATTTTTCCCCACTATTTTAAACCCCTTTTTCACAAGATACTCACAGGCTATCCTTTCTCCTAAATCACCCAATTCTTTGGTATTCATTTATCAATTTTTTGAAACATTATACATTGTAACCGAATTGTGCATATTTTCTAAAGCCTTTCTGCTAATATCTCGTTGGATAATAATATCAACTATTCTACCAAAACCTTTTTCTGTAAAAACAACCTTGAAAGTAGTTACTACTTTATTTCTTTTAAATAAGGGGTCTATGGATTGAGAATTTCCAAAAACAACAATCTTTCCATTTTCTGGATTTATATAACAATTCGCAGCGGCACAAGAATATTTTTTATCACCAATTGTAACTGATCCTGCATTCCCCCCAATAGATTCACCATGCAATAAAATCTTCATGTCCCATTTTAGCATTTCGTAATTATGAGCAACTATTTCTTCTCCAGATTCTTCTTTTTGTTCTGTCATTGCAGTTATTGATTTTCTTAGTAATTCAACAACTTTATTGCGATACATATCAGGTATTCTGCCAACAGACCAACCCTTATCTTCACCCAGTATTTCATCAATATCTTTTGGATTACGGACCAAATCTTCCTTTATTGATATTATTAAAACTATCATATCATACCCTGCTACCCCACTTACAACCCCCCTTGCATTTAAAATATCGTAAAGCTCATCAAGGCTAGTGATATTTTTTATTTCATTTGCACTTTCTATTACACCCTGCTCTACTGAAGTTATTTCTTCTTTTTTAGGAAGTTGTTCTTTGTAAGATTGAGGGTTTATTTCTGGATCAATCATGTATTTTTACTTCTTTTTTTAGAAATATAATCTTTCATTGCTTGCATTATTTCTGTTTCGATTCTTTCAATTTCTCTTGCTAAATTTTCTCTTTCTTCTGTGTTTCTTGCTATATCATTATCTATTATTTCCAATTCAGAATAAGAACTATTAATACGCCCGTGATTAAGTTCTTTGTATTCTTCTTTGAGCCCTTTAAATCTTTTATTAAGTGGTTCTAATAATTCCCTTTTTTATTATTTCCAAAACTCCACCCCCTGGTTCTAAAAGAACATTATTGGGAGATAAATTTTCTGTTCTATTTTCTATTTCTGACATATTTTGAAATTATTTAAATTTACTTTTCCCAATTTAATGGCGGATATGGCGGATATAATTGTTTATCAATTATTCTTTCAAAGCAAACTCTTCCTGTACCGTGATTCCAATTTTGAGGCATTTCACCCGGATACATTGCTGGAACTGGCACTGATTTTTGATTCCTTATATTGCTATTTAAATTGTTGTCTAAATTAAAAACTGCGCACAATTCAAAAGTTAAATTAACAGAATCTTTTATAATGTATTCATACGGCTGGTTGCTTTCGGGATCATTTGGCACAAAATATCCAGAAATTGAATCATTTAAATCAGATACAGTTTTCGGCAATTCTCCCTTTTTTTGCCAATAATTAACAACTTGGTATTGAAGGTTTTGCAAATCATTTACCCTTTGCTGGTCAAATTGCGCCAACCTTGCTTTCATTGGCGAACCCACGATAAAAAAGGCTCCCACTACCACAGCTAAAATTACCGCACTAGTCACCCATGCAAAGTATTTTGCAGATTTTGAAGCAACACTTCGTCTAACATCATCTAAATAGTATCCAAAAATAGCTCCCGTAACTAGCAATACAGAAAGGGCTTTTAAAATAAACCTTGCTTTTATTTCTCCTCCCAAAAAAGTATTAATTACAAAAATTAAGTCACCAATAATCACAAGGGCCGCAACAAAAAGCGTAAGATAAATCAGCCACTTTCTTATTTTACTTTCACGAACCTCTGTTTCTTTTGCATAAATCTTATTTAAAAACCATGAAATCAAAATAAAAATAGGAAAAACTATTATGAGCGAAGAAACTGCAAACCTAATAGGGCCCGCAAACCCCATATATTCATATCCGTAAGTTAGTGCATCTGGGAAAAAATAATTAATATACTGCCAACACAAAGTGATAAAACTTACTGCTGACCAGTACAAAGTAACAATTACCAAAAGGTGTAAAAATACATCTCGTGGCAAATTTCTTTTTGGAGCTTCTATTTGTTTAAAATTGTTTTCCATGTTTATTTACCCGGTCAAATATTTATGCTTTTTTAAAAAAGCATAAATAAAATCTTTCACCCGATTAAATAGCCTTTTGGCTAATTCGCCACTGGCGAATTATTTAATGCGGGTGAAGATTTTATTTGATCGGGTGAATTTTTTTAATTTTTAATTTACCTTGAATTATATATTTTACCATATTATTTACAAACATTAAATGGTATGATTAATCACACAACAAAGGTCGTTGTTTTAAAAATTAACATTAAATATATTATAGAAATTACTAATGTAATTTATATAATTAATCGTGCGGTCGGAATATTAAAATGTGTTTTATTATTCCTTCCTTACTCATAATTATGGACGAAGAACAAAAAGCAAAATTAATGGCAGACTGCTCATGTGGTTCTGGTAAAAAACACGGAGAATGCTGTGGCAAAGAAGAAATGTGTTTTTGCGGATCAGCAAAAGCATGTAAAGATTGTTGTATGGTTTCTCCAGAAACACACGAATAAAATAGCTTAATCATCAAAAAATACTGCTCTCAAAAGCAGTATTTTTTTATTTTATTGACATAACCCCACCATTAAACCCAATATTTGCTTTTAACTATTTTATCTTCTTTTGTTTGAGCTTCATTTTTTTCTTCCTTAGATTCCTCCGCCATTTTTTTTAATAAAGCGCCATCTAGCTTTCCCAGTCTTTCAATTTCTTTTTCCAAAAATACTTTGGTATTTTTTTTAGGATCATCTAACACAAATCCCAATAAAATATCTAAAACCCATCCAATCTTTGGACCAGGATCAATTTTTAAAATATCCATCACCCTACTTCCATTTACTTTCAGCATTTTCACTGAAATAGGATCCCTTGAAACTTTATCAATAATATATTTTAAATGCCTTAATTTATATGGTTCGGCTTTTGGAACCCCAGAACCAATTCTGTCAGCCTCACGCAACTGCAATAACTCCTCCATATTTTCTGGACCCACTTTTTTTACCAGCCTTCTTACTGATGATTCTGAAACTTCGTCCACATTATAATAAAACATATGATGCCTTATTAAATTGACAATTTTTTCAATATCTTTATTAGGAAATTTCAAACGGTTTAAAATTTGAAAAGCCATTTTAGCACCCAATACCTCATGGTTATAAAAAGTAGATTCTTTACCTTCGCCAACTTTTACGCGGGGTTTTCCAATATCATGAAACAGGGAAGCAAGCCTTACGGGCATATTAAATTTTTTCTTGGCAGCATACTCAAGGGCTTTTAACGCATGCTGATAACAATCGTAAATATGATGTTTATTTTGGCCAACTCCGTAATTTTCTTGCAATTCAGGAATAATAAATTTTAAAATATCTAATTCTCTTAATAGTTCTATGCCAAAAGAAGCATTATCGGCCATGATAATTTTTAAAAACTCATCTTTAATTCTTTCTTTTGAAATAGCGTCAAGCCAAATACCATTTTTTTTAATCGCTTTTGCGGTATTTTCTTCAATAGTAAAACCCAAGGTGGCTGCAAATCTTACAGCTCTTAGTATTCTTAACGCATCTTCATTCAGCCTTTCTTCTGGATTTCCTACTGTTTTAATAATTTTATTTTTTAAATCCGTTTGTCCGTCAAAAGGATCAATAATTTTGAATTTTGAATTTTGAATTTTGGATTTGTTTGGAATTTGTAATTTAGAATTTGGGATTTCAATAGCCATTGCGTTTACTGTAAAATCTCTCCTGGACAAATCCTCCTCCAAGTTTTTAGCAAACCTTATTTCATCCGGATGTCTTTTGTCAGAATATTTTGCCTCAGATCTATAAGTAGTAATTTCAATTTCACCTAGTGTTGGTTTTTTACTGCCAGTACGCACGGTAACCGTCAAAAAATTATTTTCATAAAAACTATCCCTAAAAACTTTTTGTATTTGTTCGGGCTTAGCATTTGTAGTAATATCCCAATCCTTGGGCTCTTTACTGGCTGATGAGTCTAATAAAAAATCCCGTACGCATCCGCCTACAATATATGCCTCAAAACCAGATTCTTTTAATTTGGTAATAATAATTTTGACTTCGTTGGGAATAGTCATAGTAAAAATTTCTAATTTCCAATATCTAATTTCTAAAATCTAAAGACATTTTGGGAATTGGGAATCAGCCTTCGGGATGCCCTGTGGGTCAAGAGGTATTGGGAATTCAGTCATTCTATCTTAAAATTTGTCTTTTTTCAATTTTTAATGTAAAGTTATCTAAGCGTTTCTATAAAAAATGCCCTCGTGGTGAAACTTGCCCCCACACCAATGCCTGCCTCCGTGGTGAAATGGATATCACGACAGGCTTCGAACCTGTTATTGGGAGTTCGAATCTCTCCGGAGGCACATTATTTGTGTTTTATGTTTATTTTATTTTTTTAAATAACGGCAACATCTACAAAGGATTAACTGATAATCTAAAAAGAAGAGTAAGTGAACATATACTTGGAAAGGTTGTTTCAACAAAAAATAAGAGACCCTTGAAATTAATTTATTATGAAGCATACTTAATGAAGGGGGATGCTCTAAAAAGGGAGAAATACCTTAAAACAACTCATGGTAGGCAAGATTCAAAAAGGCAATTATCTTATTTATTTAAAAAATTAAAGGGTTCGCCCAGTGATTAACACTGGGCGCCAGATGTTTATCATCTGGCGAGTCCTGGCGAGGGCACAAAAATAATACAATTTAATTTTAAGAAATGAACCAATCTAAAGAATTAATCACTGACCCTGTTGTGGCTGCTAACCAACACACGAAGTATCTAGGAATACTGGGAATGCTTTGGGTCACATTCCTCCTAATAACTGTCTTCACTGCCGTTAAAACATTTTCAATTGGACCCTTCGTTCTTAATATCGCTATTCTTGCTTATCCTTTCACTTATGTCTTCGCCGATATTTTCACTGAAGTATACGGATACCGTGTCACCAGACGCATTGTTTGGACTGGATTTGCTTGCGTTCTAGCAGCATCAATTATCACTTACCTGTATAGTATCGTACCGCCAAGTGCATCGTACGCTGATAATGAGGCTTTCTCCTTGATTTTTAAAACAAGTCCGGCTATAGCTCTTGCTGCTATAGTTAGCTTTTTTGGTGGAGAGATGACTAACTCATTCGTCTTGGCTAAAATGAAGATTTTCACAAAAGGTAGTACTATGTGGGCGAGGCTCATCGGTTCTACCGCAGCTGGCCAGCTCGTTGATAATACACTATTTTTTGGAGTGGCATTCTTGGCGGCTGGGGCGTTCAGACTAGAGGAGTTGATTCCATTAACTCTTAACACGGCTATTTTTGCTACTGCTTGGGAAGTTTTGGCATTACCTGTCACATACCGAGTCATTAAGTTTATCAAACACAAAGAAGGGTTGGATGCATATGATAAGGGCACAAACTTTAATCCCTTCGCTTTAAAATAGTCGAGGTTTTAGACATTAAACTAGCAGAAAGTGTTTGATTTCGGTCAATTTCTACTTTATCATAGCTATATAGTCTAGGTCTTCAAAAACTGTGATAAGGTTTAGACTCGAGCACAGCGTAAACTAATTAAAATTTTTATAAAACAATGAATATAAGAAAAATTTTATCTTTTTTTATTTTATTAATTGTATTGTTAATGCCATTAGCACCTCAATTAGTAAGCGCAGCAGCCCTAGTGCCCTGCGGAGGCACAGGACAGGCCCGATGCGAACTTGCAGATATTTTTCAATTAATTTTAAATATTTATAATTTTCTTATATTGGTAATTGCAACGCCGCTGGCAGGATTAATGATAGTAATTGGCGGAGTTTTAATACTTCTTTCGGGAATAAATGCCAATTGGTTTAACACCGGTAAAAAAATACTCATGTGGTCATTTATATCTTTGCTTTTAATTTTTGGCTCTTGGCTAATTATTAATGTGTTACTAACAGCTATAGGATACACCGGAGCTTGGCATACTTTTTAAATTAGCCATTGTAGTTCAAGTCCACCGTGTGGTATAATTGGAGGTATGAAAAATTATAACACACTTAAAGTAAGGGCTATACTGCTTAGAAAAAATGGTGCAAGTTATGGCACAATAAAAAAGGAATTAAATATTTCAAAAAGCACCTTAAGTTATTGGTTAAAAGATATACCCATAAAAGAAAAATACAGGAAGAGATTTTACACAAATCAAATTTTAAATTTATCAAAAGGAGCTCAAAGCCAAAAAGAAAGAAGGGTACGCGAAGTTACAGAAATAATCAAAAATGCTAGCAAGGAAGTAAGCAAGTCAATTTCTCTTGAAAGTTATCGTTTGTTCGGTGCAGCATTGTACTGGGCCGAGGGAAATAAAAAAAACGGCTTATGTGTCACCAATTCTGATCCCTATCTTATTTTATTCATGGTAAAATGGTTCGAAAAAATATTTAGCCTGATGTCAAAAAATTTAAAAGCCCGGCTTAATATTTATCCCCAACAAAATGAATTGGAAATTAAAAAATTCTGGTCTCAATTAACCGGCATACCTTTGGAAAATTTTGGCAAAAGTTTTATAAAACCGTTAAATAAAAACTATAAGAAAAATACCCTTTACTATGGAACAATTCGTATTGAAGTTCCAAGAGGAACCGATATGCGTCATAGAATTTTTGGCTGGATTAAGGCGGTATTACATGAAATTTCTTCGAAAACAGAATCAACGCAGCAAGAATGGAAACGACTGGAAATATCTAGGACTATAAATATTCCTAAATAAAATTGCCTCCATAGCTTAGTCGGCAAAGCAGCGGACTCTTAATCCGTGGACCCAAGTTCGATTCTTGGTGGGGGCACAAGTAATTAATTTTACAAAATGAGAAAATTTATGGACAAATCATGTAAATTATGCTATTTTGATTAAGATATAAATGTTAATAAACAAATAAATAAAATATATGTTAAAAAAAGAAAAAAAGGCTCAATTAATAAAAGAACACGCAATCCACGAAAAAGACACAGGCTCTTCTGATGTGCAGATTGGATTATTGTCACAAGAAATAGAAGCATTAGTTTCACATTTAAAAGATCATCCTAAAGATGTTCACTCTAAAAGAGGACTTATTGCAATGGTAATTAAAAGAAAGAAACTTTTAAGCTACCTAAAAAAGGAGGATGAAAAAAGATATAAAGAAATAATTAAAAAAATAGGACTTAAGAAATAAAAAAGAGCGACCCCAATCTACAAATGACACCCAAATGACACGAATAATAATTCGTAAATTAGTGTGTAATTAGTAATTAGTGTCGCTGTAAAGTAATGGCGGTTAAGCCTAAAGAACAACGAGTTGAAGTATTAATTGATGTACAAAATTTGTATTATTCGGCAAGAAATTTATACCATCAAAAAGTTAATTTTGCGGAGGTGTTAAAACAATCAGTTTCGGGAAGAAAATTCATACGGGCATTTGCCTATGTGGTAAGAACAAAAACTGGTGAAGAAAAGCCTTTTTTTGATGCATTAACAAAATTAGGAATTGAAACTAGAGTAAGAGATTTACAGGAATTTTATGGAGGCGCCAAAAAAGCCGACTGGGATGTGGGCATTGTAATAGATGCTATAAGGACATCTGCCGGACTAGATGTGATTATTTTAGCATCAGGGGATGGAGATTTTATACCATTGGTTGAATACTTAAAAAATCAAGGTAAAAGAGTAGAAGTAGTAGCTTTTGGCAGAACAACTTCTTTGAAATTAAAAGAGACAGCTGACGAATTCATAGATTTAGATTTAGAACCAAATACATTTCTTCTTAAAAAATAGTAAAAAGAGCGATACTAATTACTAATCGCACCCGAATGTACAAATACGGATTCGTATATTCGAGTGTCATTTGTAAATTGGGGTCGCTTTAATTTAATTATGACAAAAGAAACTTTTGAACTAGAAATAGGGGGTAAAAA
>Ga0155741_111_pt2 | contig 38677 bp, 39 predicted proteins | sample RifCSPlowO2_01_FD_107395 | JGI IMG/M metagenome (GOLD analysis project Ga0155741, IMG submission 107395) | Candidatus Staskawiczbacteria bacterium RIFCSPLOWO2_01_FULL_33_13 | reverse complement strand
ATTCTTGGCATTCTATATTCAATAGGATCTTCAACAGTTGATATATTCACATTTGGGGTGTTAAGAATATCCATCATTGAATAAAGCGTGGTTGTTTTACCCGAACCTGTTGGCCCTGTAATTAATATCATACCAGTAGGCCTTATTAAATTATTGCGTACGGTTTTTAAATCTTCTCCCGCAAGACCTAAACTTTCCAAACTTTGCACTTTTGAATTTTCAGCAAGCAATCTCATTACAATTTTTTCACCATTAAAAACAGGCAAAACCGAAACCCTGGCAGAATATTTATAATCATCTGTTTCAATTTTAAATCTTCCGTCTTGTGGTAACCTATGCTCATCAAGTTTCAAATTAGATAACACTTTTATTCTGGCCACAATACCCATCGCAGTGGCAATAGGGAAATTCATAATATCGTGAAGAATGCCATCAATTCTAAATCGCACAATAACATCTTTTTCTAAAGGTTCTATATGCACATCTGATGATCGTTGCAAAATAGCGTGCTTCAATAAAGTATCAACAATTTTTATCACCGGCAAATCTTGAGAGGCCTTTATTAATTCTTCTTTTTTATCCAAAACTTCTCCATTTTTTTCTATATGGCCTGCCATATCTTGACTTTTACCCATAATATCTCCAAATTCTATATCCAAAGTTTTTTGATACTGGCGCAACGCATTTTTTATGCCTTCAGGAGTAGTAAGCCTTGGTAAAATCTTTAAAAGTGGACTTTGTTTTTTTATAAATTCAATAGTGGTTAAATCTTCCGGGTCAAGCATAGCAACTTCAAGATTATTTTCTACTTTTCTGAACGCAATTATATTATGGGCCCTTGCAATCTGTTCTGGAATAATATTAAGTATTTCGGGCAAAATAGCTTCTTGGCCTAAATTGACAAAAGGAATTCCCAAAAGGTAGGCTTCAAATTTGGTTAACTTTTCTTGATCAATAAGTTTTTTTGAAACTAAAACTTCTCCAACTTTTTTGTTGGTTTTAACGCTTATTTCCAATGCAGCATCAAAATCAGCCGCACTTACAAGTTCGGCATCTACAAGAAACTTTTTAAGTCGCTGAGGTTCAACATTCATAAGCGCTTCGCTTATGCGACACTAATTTACTAATTGCACTCTAATTTACTAATACGAAAATGTATTCGTGTCATTAGGGTGTCATTCGTAGATTTGGGTCGCCTTTGTTTAATTATACTATATGCAAAAAAAACCACCCTATGAATTTTATTCACAGGGTGGCTTCACTACTTGTTTATTTAATCGGCAATTCAATATAAAACACAGACCCCTTTCCCTCTCCCCCTGATTCCACCCAAAGCTTGCCGTTGTGGAATTTAATAATTTTGTTAGACAAGTATAACCCCACTCCACTACCTATTGTGGATACTTTTTTAGCTTCATCTCCCCTTTCAAACATGCTATCAAAAAGACTGTGCATCTTTTCTTCTGAAATACCTATGCCAGTATCAGAAACTATAATTTTCACTCCGCTATTATATTCTAATTTTATATCAACTCCACCTTTCACCGTATATTTTACCGAATTATCAACAATATTAAATAAAGCCGCTTTTAATTTTTCTCTATCCGCGTTAATTAAAATATTTTTTTTGGGTTTTTGAAATTTAAGATACACCCCTTTTGTTTCAGACTTAAAAGCAAGTTCGCCCATTATTTCATCTAAAATAGGTAAAAGTTCAACCCCCGGTTTTAATACCACCACGCTTTTTCCCAATTCAAATTGCGCCATGTCCAAAAAGTCATTTACCATTTTTATCATTCCTTGTGTTAGAGTCTGGAATTTTTTAATAACTTCTGTAGTTTTTTTATTTTGCTTGCCAAAAGTTCCGTTTAACAATAAATCAGAATAGCCCATCATTGAGGTTAAAGGAGTTCGTAAATTATGCTGGGTAGTCATCAAAAATTGGTCTTTAAACTTATCCAGTTTTTCAATCTCTTTCTTTGCCTGTTTTTCTAGGGCATACGCCTTTTTTGTCACCTCATAAGAATCCTGCAAGTCTTTATATAAATAGGCTTTGTCCAGCAAAAGAGCTATTGCGTTGATAAAGCTTCTTATGGAAGCCTTTTCAAAAGAATTTAAATTATTATAATTGCGATTAAAAGCTAAAATGAGCACTCCGAGCACTTCTCCGCTTTTTATCAAAGGGTACATTAATATAGTCTTAATATGAGACTGCAACTTAACTTCTTTTAAGTGATCTTTTAATATTAAATCTCCAAAAACCTCGTAAAGATCATCTGTTATGTTTTCCGTCTTTTCATAAACGACTTTTTTTAGAAAATTTGATTTTGAAATATTTGGAATTGTTATGTCGCGAAAAAAGAACCCCAATTTTTGCAGGGTTTTAACAAGCCTTTCGGACTTTGAAAAAGCGAGGGGCACAAGGGAATCGCTTTCTTTCTTAAATATCAGTATTCCCGCTAACTCAAGATTTAAGTCTTTGCAGATAACATTGGCAATCTCCTGCGCCATTTCCTCTGGCGTCAAAGTGAGGGTACTTTTTTGATATAACTCTTCAAGTAGCGAAAGAGTTTTGTTTGTTACCGCAAGCTCAAGATTTTGCTGGTAGAGCTTTTCAGTAATTTTTTTACGTTGTCCAAATCCAAACATAGTTTAGTGAATTAAAATTAATTATTCATTTTACCACACAATACACATATTTTCATTTTATTTTAAATGATCTAAATATTTACCAAATTGCTGGTAAGAATCCAAATGCTTCTGAAAATATTCAACCATTTCATCATCAGAATACAAGGCTTCAACTTTTTGCAATCCATCCCAAATCATAATTCTATCAATGGAAAGCCCTTCACCCTCGGCTTTTTCTGTCATTGTGCCGTGCATAGTTGATGAAAAAGTTACAGATTCCTGATGAGGTTGGCAAAAAGCTAGGCATTCTATAAGTTTAAACTTCCTATTTGTTTTATCTTTTAATAAGTTTAAAATATCTTGGCTTGATAGATAATGATTAATTTGTTTCATGAATGGACCGGGAAAACCATTCAAACTTTCAATAAAAAAGGCTGCATCAGTTACAAATACTGGCTTATGTTCCTTATTTGCAACAAATTTTGCTGAAAACTTAGCAATTTCTTCAACAGAAAAGGACTGAATTTCGGGAACTTCATAATCTAATTCCAGCATTTCCAAATCAATGTTATATTTCGATAATGCTTTTTGTGCTGTTAACATCTTTTTTTTATTTGTGGTTGCAAGATATATTTTCATATTTTTATTTTAAAAATCTTCCCTATTAAAATAGTGAATCAATGAGTGTTTTAGTGCATTTTCTATAAATGGTTTTCTATGACGAATAATATCGTCTATATGTTTTTTAATAAGATCTTTTTTGTTTTTATGGTATCCATCTAAATTATCTCCTATATACAAATCCTTATGCAAAAGATTTTGATGAAATTGAGGGAGTAAAAACTTATGCGATTGGTTTGATAGCTGGAAACCATCCTCACCAATTATAGTAACCCAGCAAAACATTTCATATTTTCTTTTATAATTTTTATGATATCCAACTTCAATCCCTACTGCAAAATCCACATTGGGCTTTTCTTGGAACGCTTTTTTAGCACGATTTATTGAGCCTCTTTTAGTTTCTACCGATGTTTTTGGTTGTTCAGAAACCTGACTATTTACTTTTATCGGAATTATTGTTGCTATCATTCTTAGTTCCCTTAAAACATCCTTTAAATATTTAATTTTAGGTTCTGAAATGGTGCCAACAACAATAATCAACTTTTTCATATATTTTTATTTTTAAATTATAACATACAAAAAAGCGAATAGCATATTATCCGCTTTTTTATTTATTAAGCAATAATTATTACTTCAAACTCGATGGGATTTCCCCTGGAAGCATTTTTGCAATTATTAAACCTGTGCCGCCTCCCTGCATACTCTTCCAAAATAATTTTAATAATCTAATTTAACTCCTAACTTTTCCGCCAGTTTTTGGAGCCACTTTTCATGACGGTCAACTTTATGACTTAACATTACCATTTCTTGAAAATATGTATCTGCCTTATGCGCATATATATCAACTGAAGCCTGAAGGCTGTGAAAGTTTTCTTTTAATTCAGTAAAATCACCCTCAACTTTATTGAATTTTTTATCTAAATATTCTATTAACTCTGATAAATCCTCTTTCATATTTTCATTATATTCTTCCAAAGCGACATGTCAATCTTTCGGGCCTTGCCCAAAAAGCCCCGAATGAGGCTTTTCAATTTTGTACAAAACATTTTAATGAACTTCTATTTCAAACTCGATGGTATTTCTTCCGGAGGCATCTCGGCAATTAAGTCTTGCACAGCTTCTCTGCAGACTTCGCGAGAAGCCCTACCAAAAAGCCTTTCGTATTGGTTAACTAATTTATCAATAATTTCTTTTGTATCGCCATTTTGTAAATTTATTTCTCCTCTTTTTTGGTCAACCACCACAATTCCCTGCACCTTCCGCGCTTCGTCCCAAGCCAAAGGACCGATTACAGCTTCCTGTTCTTTTATAATCCTTAGCACTATTTGTGGAAATCGAGCTAAGTCATTCATAAATTTTTAAAAAATTATTACTTTTTATCTTCTCTTATATTTAAAATACTAGAATTTAACATTGATAATCCAAGGGACAAAATAAACATTGCCACAGTAAACATAAAATCAACAAAATGTCCGTTAAAGTAAGTTTCGTTAGTTGTTGTTAATGAAAACGTAAAATCCGAAGCATAATTCATAATAAAGCCCGAGAAAAGCACAATAATTGAAGTTTTATAAATACCCCCAAGAAAACCTTTTGAAAGCCAGTATATTAAAAATACTAGAGTGGATATTACAATACTTCCTATGGGATAGAAAATATCAAAAAATAACTTAATATTTAAATCAGTAAACGACACTCCCCAATCGCGAGCTACGCCGAATATAAGATAGACTGATAATAGAATAATGATTCCCGAAATAAAAAATATACTTTTCTTATGTGATAAATTCTTCCAAGCAAATCTGAGACCAATGGCTCGAGACAATTGCAAAAGTCCATAAGTCCATAACGGCCAACTTAATATGAAAATAACATCTGCCAAAGATGGATAAGGGACTTCTACAACAGTAAAGAAAAGATAGTAATTCCATATAATCATACCGCCGGCCCAGGCAAGCAAACCAAGGCTAATACCCAAAACAGATCTTCCTAATACGCTTTTCATACCCCCCCAATTTAAACCATTTCTAAGTCCCAAAAGACCACCAATAAGAGGAATGATAACTAATGGTATCTGTGTAAATCTCCTAATATTATCGAGGATTGCACTATCGGTAATAAAGAAAAGACTAATCCAGAAAACAACCGTCAACAAAAAAAGTATAATAATAATCTTTGAAGAGTTACTTAATTTCATATTTAAAAAATTTTCTAATTAAATAAGCACCTATGCTATTATTATATCATAAGTATTACGGCAAGGCAAGCAAGGACAAGCCCCACTATTTGTTGAGTGTTAACTGCATCTTTTAGAATAAAGATTCCAATTGATATGGAAAGCACAACCAAAAGAGCATCAACTAAGCCAGAACTAACAGCAAGATTAGTTTGCTTTATTAATAGCCCAAAGAGTATATATCCGATCATGGCACATACAAAAACCGGAATCCAAAGCAAATTTTGGCCCGTTTTAGCCCACTGTGCCGTTATTACATTGCAAGCAACAAAAAATCCAGTAGTAACGAATATGAATAAAAACTGATAAAATATGTTCATGTTTTAGATTTAAGTTCTCACTACTAAATTGTGTACCTCTTTTTTGGCTCGCCAAAAATTAATACAGTAATCAAGAGCCACTTGTTCATCAAACTCTTTGCAAGAGAAAATATTAACATAGACGGAGTTTAACATTGGAAGAGGGTGGCACACAATAGTGCTCGTTTCGATAAACTGCATAGCAGAAACACCATTAAGGTGAGGCAGATCGCTGTAATCCTCCCAAAAAAGTGGGTTGCCATGCCGTTTCATATCAATCTTTTCACATAAGGTCACGAAAAATTCGGTTAATTTTTCCTTATTAACCAATCCTACTAAGTCACAATCATGAAGATCTACGAGAAGCTCTGCTCCATAAGGAGCATTATTGTCTTTTGTTTTTTTTGTCATACTTTTTATAATTTTTATTTATATTTATTTCGACACACTATTTTTAAAAATCGATTCGATATTTGGCGGGGCAAAATTGTATTTTTAAGATTATTTTATAAAAAAACACGCCCACAAGGGGCGATTTTAACTAATTTTTTTAAAAATATTATTAAATTCACAATTAAATCTTTCCTTTAATGAATCCGGAGAGTCAACAAAAGAATAGCACATCGTCATTCGATGCGTTAAACTGCCAGTAATTAAGATGGCATTCCTTAAAATGTTTGAATTCATATTGTTGATTGATTATAGTCTACCACACAATATTAAAATATGCAACCCCCAATCCACTCTTTCATTATACCACAAATAAAAAAGTGACAATAACCCTTAGCAAGGACTGTCCCCCGCTCATTCGTTCTTTGCTCATCCTAAATGGTGGCTGACCCCATTTACCCCATTTACCCTACAAGCTCTTTGTCATTTAATTTTCCAAAATCTCCATTATAGCCGTCGATCGTTACATGCTCTCCAAAATACATATATTTTCGTAAAAAAATACACCCATCAAAGGGTGCAAATTTCAAATTAAATTGTTGAAAAAATTCTTAACACTAGAGAAGCTCTTCTCTCTAAACTTATCAGGGACACTAACAAACACATAGGACATTAAAATTCCATTTCTTGAATTTTTATGCGTAAAAAACAGTATATTTTCTTTCATTTTCTCCATTATATTAATAGTAGCACATTCCCAAAAAACAATCAATACCTGTCAAGAGTGAAGTGTATTTTACCCCTTTTTTGGGGTAATGGGGACAGCCACCATTACTCACTTCTTTGGCCTCCCTACAGTTCGTAACGTCTGCTCAAGTCCGAATTTTTTAACAATTTTTTTTACCCATTCACTATCTCCAAATGGATTCCCTTTTTCGATAGTTACATCAATTATTTTTTCCATTTCAGCAATTTTTTTATCAGATGCACGATTCACTAATTCTAAATAACCCTTCGGTATATCAACTGGCCATTCTGAAAGTATTTTCTGCTGTTCTTTGTTTCCATTCTCACGTCGCCAAATACTGCCCCACTTCCAATCTTGCGCAAAATTACAAAGCCCAGCTTTCTTAGGATTGCGTTCTACATACTGCATTAATGTAATAAAATGATCGTCCTGCTGACACAAAAATGATTTGTATCTTCCTTGGTATAAATGTCCCTGACCAGTGGTTTTTTTAGCTGCGTGCCAACGACGGGTATGGGTATTGGTAAGCCATCCCATAAATTTAGCCAAATCTTTATCTTGTTTTGGATAGACTACCAAATGCCAGTGGTTAGGCATAACACAATAAGTTAAAAGTCTCATTGCAAAGCGCTCCACTGCCTCCTGTAATATTTTTTCGAAATCTAAGTAGTCTTTTGTATTATCAAAAATCTGCACACGGGCATTAGCCCTGTTTAAAATATGGTAAACTTCTTGTCCAATATCAACTCTGGCTGTTCTTGGCATACAGATATCATATCACAATCACCTAGAACAATAAATGGTGGCTGTCCCTATTCTCCGTCCCTATTCTCCCCTATTCTCTATTCTCACTGTTTAAGATATGATACACTTCTTGGCCAACGCCGACTCTTCTTGATATTCTTGGCATGTATTTAGTATATCATATTTTTTATAAAATGGTGGCTGTCCCCATTACTCGTAATAAAATTTGTCTTCCCAGAATTATTTTTTCCAGTGATAATTGTCATTTTCTCTAATTCTAGAGAAAAATCTAACGAAATGGTCCTATATGCATCTTTAATTATTATTTTCTTTATCATTTCTATTATTGGTAATATTTGTCCTAATCTAAACTTCTCCACCAAGAGTTAATAACATCATAAAACCCATAAAACATAATGAGAAACCGCCGAAAAAACCGACCATTAGCCACATCCAATTGTATTTTTTTATAAATATCGTAAAAATAATACTTGATATTATAAACAACAATGGACCTATGAAAAGAAAAAGCGAAGCGTTGGCGTTTACATAGTTTTTCGGGAAAAAAATACTATAAAATTCCGAAAGATTCAAAAGCTCAAAAATAAAACCTGAAATTAATCCGATGCCAATAATAAATGATTTTTTCATAATTTACTCGTCTGAAAACCAAATTTAAGTCCCAGTAAGGACAATTCCCAATGAAAAAATAAAAATAATGGCACCAAGAAACATACCCATAGTTAGTGCATATTGTTTTTTCCAGAACACAAGATATATTCCTAGTAATAATATTATTAATAATGGGTATTCTACTACAAAAGGACCTGGGTCAAAATGGACTGTATAGAATTTCTCCACTAAATAAGATAAACCAATCCCAGTAAAAAGCTCTATGGTAATTCCTAAAAATATCCCGATAAATAATTTCCCTATTTGCTTCAATATACTGATAAATATGTTTTTCATAACTTTTATTTCTTTTTGGCTTTTAATGAAGAAACGAATTGACCAATTTTATTCCCCATATAATATGCCATGTCCCTCGCTGTGTGATATATACTTGTGGTGGGTAAAGTCTTGCCATAACCATATTCACCGACTATTTTAGCTATACCTGGGCCCGGATCAAAGGAATCCATTTGACTCTTTGCCCCACTTTTTACACCTAATGTATAGGTAAAATTATTGGAATTGCCATCATATAATCCAGAAACATTTCCATGCCAAAAATAATTCATTTCCGATAAATCCATATTATTATATGCTTTTCCCATATTATTAATAAAGTCAGTATCGTTTTTAACCCCTTCTGGTAGGCTTACAATGGTTTGATTTATTATTTTACCGCCCTCAAATGCCCATTGTTTATCTTGGCTATTCTCTGTAGTGCCAATTTGTTTTGATAATTTGTTAGTCCACCCATCAGAGCTGCTCGGATATGCGCCGAATGTAAACTCTTTTGTTCCGCTTGCGAGCCCATCTATACGAATATCATTTGGATAATCTGGCGTTACTTTAAAGAATGTGTGTATTCCGACATCGCGACCTTTAGCATCAAAAACCTGTCTGGACATTAATTCAACCAGTAGCCCAGTGGGGTCACTTCCCACTATCGGATTATTTCTGGCGTATGAATATGAATTTTGTTGCTGCGGATCAGTGAGTAATTCATTTGATAAATTCCAAAACATCGGGTCTTGGGAAATAAATCTACCAAGTGCGCTGTTGTAATACCTCGCGTTTAAATAATTTAATCCTGTTTCGGCATCAAATTCTTGTCCGATGTATTTTCTTTGCTCGTTAAACGAACCTACTTTTTCATCTATCCTGATCGCGCCAAATGGCATATAGTCCATCACTTCAGCGGGGACGCCGGCGGAATCGGTCATCACACTCGATGAATTCAATAAATCACTGTGATTTGTATATATTTTAGCACTTGCTCCGGTGTCTTGCACGGTGGATAAGTCTTGAGAGCCGGCAAAAATGTGTTTTACGATATTCGTTCCGTCAGTGTTATAAAACTTAGTGGGGTAGATTGTGGTAACTGTCGGACTTGCAACTTTTATCCTCTGACCTCCGGCGTCATACCCGTAAGTATTTGTAATTGTTCCCTTGATTGCAGAAGTTAAGCGATTACTGTAATCCCAAACATTGGTAAATCCACCAGTTGAACTCAACATATTTCCATTGTTGTCATACGAAAAAGCAGTAGCACCAATACTGGTAACCGCATGCGGATTGGCGTAGTCAACATTTGAGTATGAATAAACGGAGGTTGTTGGGGTGCCAGCGCCAATAGTTTCTGTTTTGGTTACAATGTTTCCGATGGCATCGTACACATAACTTTCCTGATAGTTTTTAGTTGAATCATCACTGCCGATAACAGTGGCGTTGGTAACTCGATACAAATCGTCGTAGGTGTAGGTTGAAACTTTTTTGGTGTTGGTATTTGAATTATCTACAATTTTTGTAATATTACCAACGGCGTCGTAGGTATAACTTACATCTTGAATAATTTGGCCAGACCAGATTGAAGTTGGTGGAATATTAATAGTAAAAATTGCCGATGAAATTGTTGAATCGGTGTAACCAGATTTTTGGGCAATAGCTTTTACGGTGGCAGTTTGCTCAAGCGTAAATGGAGTAGTATATTTTGTTGAAGCGGCCGTTGGAGTTGAATCATCTGTCGCATAATAAATATCGGCGCCGGTGGTGGCCGATTCAAGGGTGATGGTTTGGGCGCTAGTAAATGTTCCTCCATTTGGGCTGATGGTTGGAGCTTCGGCTTGGGGCAAAGTTACAATAACGGTGACCGACTTAGTTACAAAACCAGTAGTGTTGCTTGCAGTAAGAGTGTAAGTGGTTGTATTAAGAATATTATAAATCCTTAAGGACGAAATACCAAGCACTGACCCTACCGAATTATTAATTGACAAGCTGGTGGGAGCTCCGCCAGAAAGCGTCCATGATAAAATAGCAGCTTGACCAGCATTAATAGTAGTGGGACTTGCTACAAATGTAGAAATAATTGGCGCGGCAGGATTGACGGTGACCAACACAGCGTTGTATGAAGTCCCCGAAATATTTTTTGCTGTCATAATATAGGTGGTGGTTATCGTTGGTGAAACGGATTTTGATGACATTCCTAAAACCGAGCCGACACTGTTGTTGATTGAAAGTGTGGTGGGGACCCCGCCAGAAAGTGTCCAGGCCAATGTCACGCTTTGCCCCGAAGTAATTGCAATCGGACTTGCGCTAAATGTATTAATCACTGGAGCCTGGGGATTAACAGTGACTTTCACGGATTTGGTGACGGTGCCGTACGAATTTTTGGCTGTTAAAATGTAGGTTGTGGTTTTTGTGACATTGTAGACTCGTATTGCCGAGATACCTAAAACCGAACCTACACCGTTATCAATTGACAAACTGGTTGGAGCTTCGCCTGAAAGTGTCCAGGATAATCTGACAGAGTCTCCATAATTTATGGTGGTGGTGTCTGCCTTGAAAGTTGAAATAATAGGAGGCTTGTGATTAACGGTAACGGTGACTTTTTTAGTGACAGTACCTGCAGAGTTTTTAGCGGTTAAAGTGTAAGTAGTAGTATCAAGAATGTGATAAACTCTTACGGCTGAAGTGCCAAGCACCGAGCCTACAGATTTATCAATTGATAAACTGGTGGGAGCTCCGCCAGAAAGAGTCCATGATAATCTGGATGATTGGTCGTATAATATGCTGGTAGGGTCTCTTATGAATGTGGAGATGATGGGAGGACTGACAGCCATAGCAACAGGAACAGTAAAGAATGATTTTACAGCGGAGGTAAAATTAGAAGCAAAACCCAAAACACCATTTTTAATATTTGTTATTAAATCGCTAAGACGATTTTGTGAAATTTTAATATCTACAAAACTATTAATATCAGATGATGAATATGAAACCGGTCCGGGAGGCGAAGGTGGTGCTGGTGGAGTAGCCGAAGTTGTAGTTTTTTTATTAATTAATCTATAAAGTTTGGTGGCGTCGTAGATGTTTGTTGTGACAGTTCCGTTTGCGTTTTGTTGGATGGTAATTTGTCCTATTGGCGAATAGTCAAAATTTGAAACTACATCAATAAAGTTTGCATCAGAACTTTCCTTTCTTTGAGTTTTATCAAGCAATCCTGCGCTATTGTAAATATTTTTTACTTGTGAATTATCGGGATTTGTAATCATAGTTTGACTCCCCTGCCTGTCATAATCATAGGTTGTTGGGTAGGTTACAGAATCTATAATTTTTGATTCAGTTTTTAAAAATCCCAAAGCGTTGTAAGTATTATTCTGAATTACACTTGAAGATACAACGCCTGTAAGCCGACCCTTGCCATCAATGCCATTATCGTAAGAATTGGTTACTTCTATTCCTTCCTGTCCCAAATAATCCTCGGTTAACTGCCTATGTAAATCATCATGGGTGTAATTAATTATTTGATTATTAGGATTTACAACTTGGATTATATTTCCCGAATCGTCATAAGTATAATTCCAAATACCAAACGAGGTATCTGTTGGCGCATGAAGGTCTTGTGCAATTAATCTTTGGCCAAGCCCATTGTAAGTAAAGGTGCGCACATTATTTAACGCATCAGTAATTTTTATTACATTTCCCAAATAATTATAGCTATAAAAAGTACTATAAGTGTTGCCAGCATTATGCTCATCAACTTGTAGTACATTACCATACGCATCTTTGTATAAATCTTTAGATTTTCCATTTGCATCCGTTGTGGTAAATTTCCAATTGTTGTAAGTATTTGAAGTATTGCCAACTGCATTGGTTAAAGTAACCATGCGACCCATAGCATCGTAACTATAATTTATGTAAAGTGTAGAATCATTCGTTGGTGAAGTTTTATTTAAACCAGTTGAAAAATAAGGTAAAGATTCTTTTGCAAGTTGTCCAACATTATTATACACATAATCTTTTACTGTAAAATTTATTCCTTCAGCCTCTTGGCGTTCTTGAATTTTTCTAGCAAGCCCATCAAAATAGATATAGCTGTCAACAGAATTTGATGCATCCAGGTAAATTGATTTTTTAACACTTACTGCATTTGGAGTATCTGTATAAGCGTATGTGGCCTTAGTAACTAAGATTGATGGCACGGCCAAATCTGGCTGTTTTTCTTCTATTAACCTACCCACGCCATCGTAGGTGTGTTGAAATACTCTTTCGTTAATATCTGTCTTTTGTGTTACTTGTCCCGAAGAGTAATCATAAATATATTGTGTAATCTGATTTAAAGCATTGGTTAATATTGCTAGATAAAGATTATAAGAATTGTAACCATATTGCGTTGCATTTCCACTTGGGTCAATTGACGCGGTCACCAAACCATAGTTGTTGTAGGTTTTTTGGTTGTTAATATAGACGACGCCATTTTTCCAATCTTCTTGTTTTGTAAGATTTCCTTTTGTTACACTACCAATGGCCTCTAGGTCATAGTAAAATTTACTTTCTTTTACTTTTTCTCCACTTTGATTTTTTACTGTTACCTGTGAAGGAAAACCAACAATATATTCCCCATTGGAAGCATAAGAATAATTAGTTATAAATTTATCACTTCCAATATCTAAAAATGCGCCATCATCATTTCCCAAAACTTCGCCATATTCAATTTTTTGAGTGGTGTTGCCATAAGTATCATAAGTGTAGCTTTCTGTGGTATCGCGATGAGTAGCCTCGCCATCATGTATAAAATTTACCGTTTGAGCCAATTTCACAAATTTTACACCACCGCCTAAGTCAGCACTATCCCATTTTTGTATATTTTTAGAGTAAATATTATTAGAGTTATCGTATAATTCAGACCTATAAATCATTCCTATTTTAGATTCTTGGTCGTCAAATTCTCCCTGAGTTGAATTTGTGGTGTTTCCCTGATGATAATATGTTATAAATTTTTCTCCTACAGGATTTATTTTGGTGATTTTTTCAAATCCTGCAAAACGCTTATTAAAAGAGTTTTCGTAAAAAAAGCGCCCTCCAGAATACTCATAATCTTTTGTGGAGGCGGCGCCATTGCTATCATTTTGAATTATCTTTTTAATTGTATTATGTGCTGATGGTAAATTATTATTCAGTAAGTTTCCCGAAGCATCTTTATAGGCGCTTGTCATTTTATAAGAAAAATCATAAGAGCCGCCCTGGGGCAGTTCAATTTTTGCCAAAGTGTTGGCAATTTTGCCATTATTTAAAAGTGTCCAGTTGCTTGCCCGAAAAACTCCTGATTGATAGTAAGAACCCGGACGAGTAATATCAAAGAGTCCGTCACCGTTAATATCAAGTAATACAATATCGCCTGCGCCAGAGTTAGGATAATTGGTTTGCGTGCCATTGGAATCTACATAAGTATAATCTCCAATAGTAATCAAGCTGTCATCTTGAATCCATCCCTTGCCAGTGTTTACTAAAACCGTTTTCCTTTTTTTATAGGTATTTGCGCCAGTATCAATTGTTCCAAACATAATAAAATCTGGCAGACTATCTTCATTAATATCAACCACACGCCAACCCTGGGTGCTGGTAAAATAATTTGTTTTTGCATTATCATTCACATCAAGAGAGATATATTGCGCCTGAGTAATAGTTAAATCCTGATCCCACCCATGCCCATTATTTATCAAAACCCAAAAAGATGGATTATCAATGCCATTAATTTGGTAATTATTTGCAAAAATAAAATCAACAAGGCCATCTCCATTAATATCTAGTATTTTTGTACTATTACTTAATGCAAGTGGCTCACTGGCTGAAGCAAGATTTGGCTTTGCATATGGTTGAGGCATTGTTGCATCCCACTTTAAATCTTCGCCATCGTTATATAAAACTGCAAAACTTGGATAATTTATGCCGTTTTGTTGATAATTTGAAGCATTAATATAGTCAATCAATCCATCGCCATTTAAATCAATAAAATGATTTTGTGAACCATAGGAACCTGAGTATACATATATTGGACTTCCGGCTTGAGTGTAGGGTATATCTGTTGTTATATTAGTATTTTGCACCCAGGCTGTACCAGTATTTAGCAATACTACAGCGTGTTGTTTATCTTTTGCGCCATTAATCTCAACCCAAAATTTAATTAAGTCATCTTTACCATCTCCATTCCAATCGCCAACATCAATTGAGTTTGAAAAAGTAAAATATTCGTTAACGGTATTTCCCAAACTATTAACAAAAGAGTACATCGGCTGAAGGTAAGAATTGTCCACCACCCATCCTGACCCATTATTTTTTAAAACCCAAAAGACTGGCCGATCAACCCCATCTTTTATAATGATGCTGGATTTTACAATATCTTTTAATCCATCACCATTAATGTCTATAATCTTAACTGCGTTGTCAGCAAATGAAAATGGCACAGATGCTCCATCTTCAACAACCATTGGATAATTTATAGAAGGCGTATTTACTAAACCAACATCTCCTTTAGTATAAGCAAAATTAAAAGATGGTAATGTAGTAGTAACACCAAACCCATCCGTTCCGCTTTCAATAATTTTTTCAAGCATAGAGCGCTTGCCATTATCCCCTATTTTGTAAATCAAATCATATTTTCTACTTAATGTACCAAAGACATATGTTTCTATGGACTTAATGCGCTCATTAATTTTTTGAGTAAAACCAGTACTATTTTTTGTATAAGAATCTGGTCTAAATTCTTTTTTAAATTCAACTGAAAAAATTCCTGCCTCTGCCCCACTACCAGTATAGACTATCTTATCGGGATATAAAAAATTATCAGCAACATTTTTTGTATAAAAATATTTTATTGAGTTGCCGTTGGTATCTACAACCTCATCTAAATACCACGCATAAATTTTATCTGTGTTTGAAAAATCATAAATTTTTGAAGAATCAAAGCGTCCAAACTTATATAAAGTGCCTTTCTTGTCGGTAATAATCCATACGCCATCAATTAGCTTGTATTTTAAAAATGAACCATTTTCTATTTTTGCCACATAATCTTCGGAAGATATATTTACAAGTTCTCCTGATAAAGAAGATCTAAAATCTTTATAATCATATAGCTTATTGACGCCATGTTTATTTATTCTTTCTATTTTAGGAATATTAGCCTCAAAACCATAACCAAAAATACCGTCCTGAGCGGCACTTTGACTATTGTAGTGTAATTTTAAATCGGGCTGCATACCATTGCGCCCAAGGGGTACTGTAATTGGATAGCTATATATCAAAGCGCCGGTTGCGGGATCAGGTTCTGGAATAGACTGTTTTATTGTACTAAATGAATCTGAAACTTCAGATGAAGACGACGAACTAGTTGTGCTAGCACCCATGGACGAAGATGTAGAATTTTTATTGTAAGAAGTACTGGTTGGGTCGGTTTTGTCGCCAGGAATAGTTGAATCAACGGGACTTGGACTAGAAGCATCTGAAAAAACCGCAACATCAGACGAAGTATCCGAAGGCACCGGGTCAACTGTTGGAAAAATGTCTGATGAAACCAAAATTTCGGTTGAAGCTTCTGTAGTTTCAAAAGCAGGAGTACTATCTAAAACCTCAGCAAACACTGGAGCCAAGGGAGTTATAAAAAATACAAAAACTAAAAACAACACTACTGTTTTTTGTAGTGCCTTAATTGTTTTTTTGAATGATTTATAAGCCATACCCATTAAATTACCTTTAATAAATTCAGCCTACACTGAAAAAATAGAGAGTCAAGGTCTTATGAGTTTAAAATCTTTTTGGAATAACCTCTTTGAAATTTCGTAAATCCCATACACTATAAAGGGAGCTGCAAAAATATCAATAGAATAATGCATTTTTGCCAACACCATACTTACCCCAAAAATGATTGAAATGACAATAAATAAATTCCTATACAATATCTCTTTCCAAAAAATCAAGGCAAACAGAAAAGAAGCTCCTACATGGCCCGAAAAGAAAAAGTCATTTTTAGAATTATACAAAAAATCATAAATACTAAAGCCAATACTATTAGCATTTAATGTTATTTGGTGCAGATTGGTTCCCAGATGAGTTAAGCTTATAAAAAAAGATCTTACTATAATAAATAACGCCAAAGTTTTTATTGCAAATAAAATATATTTAGGATTTGTAAAAAGAAAAAATATTACAATCAAAGTTGAGATAATTGCACCCTCAACTATGAAAAAATCTAAATTAACTATTGGTAGATTATCCAATAATAAATCCCCCACATGAGTGCCATTAACTCGGTTGTCAACATAATCATACGCATAGCGCTGGACTATTAATGCTAAACCAAAAATTAAAATTCCTTGTAATAACAATGAAAAATTATCTTTTACCCAAAAATTCTTATGTTGTATATAGACATTATAAAGTAACCCTTTAAGCATGTTTTTAAATCAATTTGTGCCATAAATACCACGATCGTAGTATTTATGGCACAAATTGATTTTAAATTAAAATAATTTGATTTTTTAATGATTGGCTTTGAATAAGTTTTCTATAAGAACAATACTGGCAAGATTTGGCCGATTCGGGAATATCGTCCGAATCAAGGCATTTTTTAATCTCTAAAATAACGGGCTCAATCCATGAGGTATCGCCCGGGTAAGAAATAATAGATGTTTCAAATTCAAGTTTTCCATGAAATCCCGGAAGATTTTTATTTCCATTAGCGAATAAAAAATATCCTGTTTTAGAAACCGAAAAACCCATTTGCAAAAAAATCCACTGATATATTTCCATTTGCTTTTTATACTCCTCTTTATATTTACTATCTAAAGAAATTGGGTAATCGGTGCTCGTAGATTTATAATCCACGATATGAAGTTCGTTTGTTTTGTTATTAATCCAAATATCATCAATAATTCCGCAAATATTTAAATTTGTTTTTTTATGTAAAAAAGATGCCCCAACTTTCATATTATGATCATCTCGCCAAATATGAAAACTGGGGTGCGAAAAAGGCACCGCATCTATTTTGTAAAGCTGCATAAGTCTATGAGGTTCTTTTTTTTCTCGCAAAAGATCAAATTCGTTTTTAAGTAAATTATCTACGGCGCTATTTAAAGACCACCCTGGCATATCGGGCCTTGTAATGCCAAGTTTTCTATCAAGCCAAAAACACTGGGGACACTCTAAAAAAAATGCGATCTTTGACCTACTTACATTAAAGGGTTCTTTAATATCTGATTTATATAAATTTGATCTCATCTTCATCTTATTTAAACTTAATCCATTCGTTATTTTGAGTGAAGTTTTTCCAATACTGACTTGCTTTGGGTTTCATGTTTCCATAATACTTACTGCCAAAAAGTTTCTTATTATAAGGGTGCTCGGCTTCTGAAGAAAGCGGAGTAAATGACATTTGAGCAATAGGCATTTTATAGTAAAGTTTTATAGGAAGCGTTGAAACATTGTGAAGCTCTAAAGTCATTTTTAATCTATTGCCTGGGTCAAGGTACCCAGCAGTAGCATGAATAATCAAACCCATTCTACCAATGGAAGATTTCCCCTCAAGCCGCCCCACCATGTCATTAGCAACACCAATAATTTCGTAAGTCATTCCAAGTGCAAATTCACCAGGATGGATAATAAATTGTTTTTTATTATCAATAATAACTTTATCCATTAAGTCCTCCATGGGATTTTTCGGGTCAATACAAACACCTCTGTGAGTTCTGAATACTAAAAAATCTGCCCCCAAATGCAAATCAATTGATGCGGGTTGTATAGATTTTGGGAAAAGAGGATCAATAGTAATTCTCCCCTCTTTTATTGATTTTTTTATATCTTTGTCGGATAAAATCATTTTTTTAATTCAAGATAATTTATTCTGTTGTTACTCCGTCAAACTTATCATTTACATCAGCCATTGCATCTTTTTTAGTAAGATGAACCGTATCTTTTAAATGTTCTGGGCCAGAATAAATAGTATAAAGTTTCATTTGCCCATCTCCATTATTAATTACATTATGGGTTGCTCCCGCAGGAACCACAATGGCAAAATCATCTTCAACTTCATACGCAACCCCATCTAAAATGGCTTGGCCCTTGCCATGCTCAATCCTAATAAATTGGTCAACTTGATGTACTTCCTGGCCTATATCTTCGTTTGGGTTTAAGCTCATAAAAACTAACTGACTATTTTTACCAGTATAAATTACTTTACGAAAATTATTATTTTCTACTGTCTCTTTTTCAATATTTGATATATATCCTTTCATGATAAAATTTTAAATTTAAAATTAATTGATTGTATTTTAACAAAAATAGAATAAAAAGTAAAAGCCCATTTTATTAAAATGGGCTTTTACGATTGTGATTAAACCTAACAACACTTACACACCCCAGACTTTTCGACAAGTTTCATAACACCTACTGCGATAATAATTATTGGCCAGGCAATCATCACAAATCCAGAACTTATAACATCTAGTGCTTGTAGTAAGAATGCTAAACCAAACAAAATTACTAATACTGGTATTGTTTTATGATGAGTGCAATTGCACTTATTTTGCATAGTATCCATATTAAATAATTTAAAATTCAAAATAATAAATTTAAAAAAGTTTTAGATTTAGTGCTTTTAAATTGTTTTTAAATTTTGAATTTATAATTTTAGATTAAAAATATTAATTTCTAATAATTCTACATCCACACCGCCAAAATAGATCCCATAATCAATAAAGAAAGCAAATAGTATCCATTCGTCAAAAGCCATAATTTCCATGATTTACCTTCCCATAGTACAAAACTTAGCGTAACTGGCGCTACAAAACCAAGCCAACTCCAAAAACCCGCCACCATACCTATTTTAATACCACTCATATTAAAATAAGCACTTGCAAAAAATAGGAATTTAGCTAATACAAGCGCCATTACTAAAGAACTAAAAAATGCTAATAGATAAGTTTTCCAGCCTTCTTTTTGCATTTTTATTCTACCAGCTTCCATTTGTTCTTTGCTCCACCCCATCATATCTGTCCATGTTTTTCCAAATAATGGACCGTACCACATAAAACCCAGTGCCATATTAACTACTGCACAAACTAATATAGCTAAAAAATTTACTTGTACTTGAAACATAATTTTTAGATTGTATTATATTTTATTATTTAATTTGTCGACCTCTAACTACTCTGTATTTTAAAATTATACCTTGGATTATTATAACACAAAAGCCACTTCTATATAGAAGCGGCTTTTGTTATACCTATTAGACCTACTGATTAAAGGTTTCCGTTATGAAATTTTCAGATTTTAGAGCAGGGTTTTGGAAAAGTTTTGAGACATATCCTGTGGATATGTTGAGAAATTTTTACAAAATCCTGGTTAAAATATGGAAATTGCAATAGGAAAATCTTTAATCAGTAGGTCTATTGACTAAAAGTTATTAAACTCTTGTTACATTCTTTGCGCTAGGGCCTTTGTCGCCCTCAACTACATCGAAGCTAACAGCATCTCCAACTTTTAATTCAGTGTATGATACGCCATTCAAATCGTTAGAGTGGAAAAAAAGATCTTTTGTTTCCCCTTCACGAGCAATGAATCCATATCCTTTGTCGGTAATTGTTTTAATTGTACCTGTCATGAAAATATTTTTACTATTATTTTTATTTTTACCCGATTACACAAAATCTAAAAGATTTTATTTAACTAGGAACTCTCTAGAAACCCGACCCCGTCTCTTTATAAGTATATTAAGTATAGCATTTAAGTTGCTAGAAGTCAAATGCCAATCCCTTTGTGGATTTAATCCATTTTTTTTCTTTTTAATAAATATGTGAGAATAGGCGGCGTTAAAAGAGTGGTTATAATAACCATAATAACAATGGCGGAAAAAACTTGATCAGAAATAACATTTAAACTCTTGCCTGTCATGGCAAAAATTAAACCAACTTCCCCGCGAGGTATCATGCCAAACCCAACCACTGCTTTATTAACTTTTCCCGCAACAAGCCCTGAAACAATTTTGCCAATAAAAGCTGCAACAGTAATACCTAAAGCAACTAAAAGAACTGGCAGATTTGCCAGAGTGCTTAAACTAACCCCCATACCGGTCACTACGAAAAAAATCGGCACCAAAAATAATCCCAAAGGTTCAATTAAATCTTCGATATGGCGATCGGCATGAGGTTCTAAAATTCCCAATATTTTTTTGCGAGTTACCTCGTCAGAATTTTTAACATTTTCTTTTAAATCTTTAACAATATTAGCATCTTTAAAATAACGAAAATGCACCGGATCTAAAACTAATCCGGCGGCAAAAGCACCTATAATAGGAGCTAAACCGATTTTCTGAGCCAAAAAAGCAAATATCAATCCGAAAGAAATAGCTAAGGTAAATTTCATTCCGGTACCAGTATTAATTTTAGCAAAAAGTTTGCCTAAACGCGGCGCGGCAATTTGGCCAATAATAATTGATCCCACCAAAAATAATATCGCTTTGGCGGTAATCAATGTAATTAATCCAATACCAACCGAACCAACGGTAACAATAGCTGATACTACTGCTAAAATAATAAGTCCCAGAACATCGTCTATTACTGCTGCACCTAAAACAATCTGAGCTTCTCTAGTTTGAAGTTTATTTAAATCGCGAAAAACACGCGCCGTAATTCCTACAGAAGTGGCAGTTAAAGTTGCTCCAATAAAGAGATAAGCACTAAAATTAAGTCCTGGCATTAACCACGGACCGACCAAATATGTTCCTAAAATAAAAGGGGCAATAACACCAACGGAAGCGACCAAAAAAGCCCTAAAACCGACCGCTTTCATTTTTTGAATGTTTGATTCTAGGCCAATTTGAAAAAGCAAAATCACCACACCTAATTCCGCCAAAAAAATAATGATTGGATTTTCTTTAATCGGTTCAAAAAAGTTTATACCCAATAGCACCATATTTCCTAAAATTACACCGATTAACAATTCTCCTAAAACAGCTGGCTGACCAACGCGTTCAATTAAACTAGAAAGTTTAGCCATCATTAAAATAATGGCTATAAATAAAAAAGTGGTGGCATAATTGTGAACACCCTCGCCTTCTGAAGCAAAGGCTACAGGACTAATAACAGTTATGGCCAACATTAAAAGAAGTAGAAATTTTAAAAAAGATATTTTCATAAGGCATTTGGGAATTCAAGGTTATTATATTATCCACGAATAACTAAGTATGCAATATAACCAATATAAATGACTACAAAACAAAATCCTTGCCATCGCTCAATAATATGTCTTTTCCCAACAAATAAAACTGCAAACAAAAGTAATGTGGCAATGACAGTCATAAATACATCGCTCATGAGGATTTGAGGAAAAGGCAATGGTCGTACTACAGCGCTCAATCCTAAAATCCAAAAAATATTAAAAATGTTTGAGCCAACAATATTGCCTACTGCAATATCAACATTTTTCTTATAGGCAGCCACTGCCGAAGTAGCAAGCTCTGGCAGAGAGGTACCCACAGCTACAATAGTTAAGCCGATTAACGCTTGACTTACTCCAAGATTGGTTGCAATCATTACCGAACCATCAACAATCCATTTGCCACCAATAACTAACCCCAATAGACCGCCGCCAATCATCAAATATGAACGCCATAACGAATACACACGCGGCGTTGCATCGGTTTGCTTTGTCAGATCTTCATTGGGACTGGTAGGATCGGCTTTACTGATACCAAATACATAATAAAGAAAAATAACAAAGAAAGAGATTAAAATAAGACCGTCAATTCTAGTTAATCCTGACCATAAGTCATTATCAATAAAAGCATCGTTGACCATAAACGCAACTACTATTGCCGCTAAAAGACTAAAGGGAATTTCTTTCCACACTGTTCCTCTTTTGACTGCTAAAGGATAAATAATGGCAGAAATTCCTAAAATAAGTAAGATATTAGCGATATTGCTTCCCAATATATTACCGATTGCAATATCAGTATTACCTTGAATACTAGCAAAAATATTGACAATTAATTCGGGGGTTGAGGTACCAAACGCAACAATGGTAAGCCCAATCATAAGCGTAGAAATACCAAGTCGTTTCCCTAAAGATGAGGCGCCATCAACTAATAAATCCGCGCCTTTAATAAGCAATATAAAACCAACAAAAAACAAAATATAAGTGATAATCATACTAATTAAAAAATTTCAATTAATTGAAATAGGAATTTATATTAGCTTTTTTATTATTTTTTTTCAATGCTGCAATTTAGATTTTATAAATAACATCTTTTCTTTCAACTACTATTTCCCACCCAACAGATTTTGCATGATTATAAAGTTTTTTATTAGGATTAAAACAGATTGGCCTTTGGACTAATTTCAAAAATTTAATATCGCTTTCTGTATCTCCAACACCAATTGAACCCTTTAAAGTTAAACCCTCTTTTTCTACGGCCCGTTGCAAAATTTTCGCCTTATCCGATACAAGATCCAAATATAAAGTTTTTCCAGTAAATTTTCCATTTTTGCCAACTTCATAAACTCTGCCATATACTTTATCAAAACCTAAATTACTGCAAAAATCATCAACAAGCTCTTTGGGAGAATTAGAAATAGCCAGCATAAAATAATTTTTCTTTTTCAAATCCTTGACGATTTGCCTAGTATAACGATAAACCCTGCTTTTGTGAAAAGCAATCACATTTTTAGACGCCTTAACAAAATCAACATACTTAATATTTTTCATATTTTGCTCAAAGGCATTTATCACCTCACCAATATACTTTTCATAAGAACCTTTACGATTAAGCCAATTATTATAGGATTTAGTATAAATATCTCTTACCTTTAATGGAAATACGCCCTCGTAAACAAGAGATTCTGTAACTTCTATTAATAAGCTTGATCTAAAAATTGTTCCATCAATATCAAAAATAGCTACTTTTTTCTTCATGGGATTTAAAAATGTTATTTAATTTTTTTATTAAAATAAAAATTACTTATTTTTAATAATACCACAAAAAAGAATCTTGAAATTAAAAATCACTCTTGCAAATAACCTTAAATAATAATATTATGTGGTTAAGTATTCCCCGGTAGCTCTCCGCCTCCGCCAGTTGGCGGATGGCGGAGGTAGAGCAATTTACATTATGTATTTTGTATATTCAATTTTTAACAAGAAACATAATAAAATTTATATAGGACAAACAATAAACCTTAAAGAGCGGCTGAGATTACATAATGAAAAGGGATTCTCAAAGTCTTATACTTCAAGGTTCGACGGTGAGTGGGTATTAATATATTCTGAAGAAACAGAAAATAGAGCCGCATCTTTGAAGCGAGAAAAACAGTTAAAGAGTTTTCAAGGTAGACAATTTATTAAAAAATATATTCCCCGGTAGCTCAGCGGTAGAGCGATTCCCTGTTAAGGAATGGGTCGTAGGTTCGAATCCTACCCGGGGAGCCAAGTTGAACGAACAGAGTCAAAAGACTCTGTTTTTTCATTATTCTCTCCGTAAATCGCAGGTTCGAAGTTGCTATTTTTCAGTTTTGACTCCACGATGCACTTTTTTAAAGCAAGGTATGAGTTTTGTTCGTAAATTTCCACTTTTTTGCCTTTTAAAGTTAGGTTCGAACAAATTTCTGTGAGAGCCTCATCTTTATCTTTAAACACTCCATTTCTGAAAATTTCTGCCACTCCTACGGCAAAATTAAAGATTTTCTTTGCCTCATCTATCATCTCTGTTGGAGATCCTCCAGCTCGAGATAATGATTGCTCAGCCTTTTTAATATCCGCTGAGGCACTCGACTCAAGCCTTAAAAACGCTTCCTCATCACTTATAAGCCCTCTGGAGCCCATCTTTACAAGATTGTCGTAGTCTTTCTTTTTCTGCTCCAATTCTCTCTCCTTGGAAATTCTTACCTCCAATTCATTTTGTTTTTCATTTTCGATAATTTCAGTAAAGTTTTTAAGACACCACTCTTTCAATGCAGTTGAAATTTTAATGTTTTTTGCAAAATAATCTGCTACATATTCATCGATTTTTATTTCTTGCAGCGCACCCTCTTTGCAATTCGGATCCTTGCCTTTTATACAATGGTAAAAAATATAGTATAGGTATTTTGGATTTTCCATTTTTTCGATTTTCACTTTACATTTCGGACAAGCTGTTTTGTTGGGATAGGAAAACTTAAATTTACATTCCGAACATATCAGTTGATGTTTCTGTTCCGCCGTAACCGAACCACCACAAGATCCACACTTCATAAATCTTTTATAGGGAAATGATTCAAGATACTTGGTCGGACACGGTTTTCCTTTTTTACCTAAAATTCTCTGGACTTGCCAGTATTGTCCTTCCGTAATCAATCTATTCAGAGACTCGTGTGCTTCGTATCTTTTCTTTTCCTCATTTTCATCGTTTCTGTAAAAGAATCCGGCATAAAATGGGTCTGTTAGCAAGTTATACATCGCAGACTCATTAAGAGGTTTTCCGCCCTCTTTATTGCGTTGGATTGTCCTTAAGCATACATTTTTATCCGCATACTCTTTAATTTTTCTGACCGAATATCTTGCTGTTAAAAATTCCTCAAAAACTTTCTTTATCAAGGGTTGGCGATCCGTGTCGTTCTTCCATTTTTTATCGCCCTTTCTACCCGATTCATCATTCATATAACCCACCTTTGATAGACACGGGGGATAGCCCATTTCGTATTTCCTCCTCAATCCTCTTTTCACATCAAGACTTTTATTGTCGTTTTCCATTTTTGCCTGACTCGTAAGCAAATTAAAAAAGAATTTATCAGAGGGAGTATTTCTGAATACCTGCTGCGCCGTTATTATCTGCTTAAGCTTTCCTTTGTCAAATAAAGATATCAGCCGAGCTGCATCAATGGCATTTCTCGATAATCTGTTTGGATGCCATGCAATAATTCCCTGAACCCTTCCTGCTTCTATATCTTTTATCATTGATTCAAAAACAGGCCGAGCATATTCTGTTTTTGCTGAAAAAGATTCCTTGCGTATAGCATCATCCGGCACAATCACACCGTTACTTGATGCAATTTTCTTGTCTTCATTTATCTGAGAATCGATTGAAAGGACTTGCCTATCTTCTTCCTCGCTTGATTTTCTCGCATAAAGAGTGTGATTGATTTTATTTTTTTGTTTTTCCATTGTATTTTATTGACTCCTTATACCTACATTATGCCGCGCTAATGAAGGAAGTCCATACGATTCTTTTTGAAAATTTCCAAAGTCCTTGAGAGCTTTTTAGGTTTGGCGTTCCTTTTCGTTCTGGCCATGATAATGCTGAGCAATTTGATGAGCTTGGTTGTCTTTGTTCTAATACTACACGTAACAGGAAGTTATGTTAACTATCACTCACAATTTTGTTTTCTATGCTCCTCACAGTCGCCCGCAAAGCTAATCTGGTCAATCTTAAAAGCGAGGAGCCAAATTCATCTGCTTCATCATCAGACAATTTTACTCCGTAATCTTTTTCCATTATTTTTTTGAATCCTTCGATCGTTTTCTTTTTAAGTTCCAAGGGAAAATAAAAAGTCCGCTCTTTGCCGGGCAGGTCGGTTGCTACCCACCCGATAAAGAATGGACTTATGCAACCGACTTGGACTAACAAAAAACCTCTAAACTTCTAATAACCAAAAAATGATTATCAAAAATTTAGAGGCTCTACACCCTATCCGACTTTTAAAGACACCTTGAAATAAGAACCATAATGTTGTCTTATAGGTTCTTGCTGAGCTGGAGGTTATTCTACCTCGAATTCATACGTTTGTTATTACACCGTAGTTTGAGTAGGGATCGTAGTGTATTTCGCGATCGCTATACAACACAACTTCCAAGGATTTTTTAAATAATTTTTCTATGTTCTGACTATGGGTTAATTATAGTTTTTCATTATTTAATTTCAAGATATCTGCTGTGGATAACTTTTATTTAATTCAATAGCAAATAAAATAGCTTCTTTTTTCTTGGCTTTTTCGGTAAAAAGAAATTCATTTTTAGGCGTAATTCCAAGTCTCACTAAATCGAGCCTGTCCGCATCCCAACAGGTTTGTATTGTTACATCATTGCTCTTAGTATTAGGTTGAGAATGAAATTCGCATGAAAAAATTAGCTGGTCCAATTGTTTTTTAGAGATACTTAAAAGTTTTTTATCGTGTAGTTCTTTTGCAAAATTAGCGGATCTTTTTCCGTGTTCTGGGTCATCGTATTCATCCTCTCTTTTTGAATCATGCAAATAGGCAAATAAACTTATAATCTGCCCATCCGCTCCTGTATGACTGGCTAAATAATTACCTATCTTTTCTACATGTTGCCAGTGTTTTAGGCCATGATCTCCGTTTAGACCCAACTTAAATTGATCTTTTATGATTTTAATTAAATTCTCCATCCATCACTATAAACCCTTTTCATGAATACAAAAATCATATTGGTTTTTATTTGCTCGTTCCCACCAATTTTTTGCTGGTTCATAGGGGCGAGGATTTGGGCAATTACAAAAAGGGGTAGATACGAACTTATTAAAGTTAATGGCTCCCGTGATTGGGATGTTTGTGGTAGTTGGTTTGGAATTACACTGGTCTATACATTCGTTGTGCTGGTCTTGTGTTAGTTCTGGCACAGTATCCGCGTGCTTTTGCACCCAAGAACAATCATGCTTTATTTTTGCCGGTCGTAATTGAAACCAATAAAAATATCCTCCGATTATAAAAATAAGGATGAGGACAATTGAAAACCCAAACCAATTATGACTGAACCATTTTTTTACTTGTATTCTGTTCATGGGTTATTGGGTTACAGGTGCAGGAAATTGACCCGTCTTTGTAGTGGTTAGAAATCCTGATTTGTCGCACGTTATTGAATATGTGTGCTGGCCATAGGTTCCCATTGAGTATACCTGTCTGGAATTTCCATCTTTATCGGTCATCCAGTAGTCCTGCTCGCGCACCTTGTTGCCGTTTTCATCAAAAATAAGCAAGGTGCATTTATCAAATTTTTCTTTTATGACCACCACCAAATCTCGATCATAGGAATTTGTTAAAATTGGTTCGAATGCAAATGCCGGCACCGGAGCCGGGACTGGTGTTATAACTGGCGTGGTATTTTGCACTATCTGCTGGGTATTTTGTTGGATCTGTTGAATAACCTGATTTTGCTGCTGAATCACTGTCTGTTGTGCCTTTAAAGCCTCTAATTGCTTTTGTAAGAGGGTGATCTGGGACTGAATGGTAGAAACTACGTCATTCATTGTTTTCTGCGATTCCGAGGCCGGCGGGTTCGTGCCAGTTTCGTTCGTGGTCTGCACATTGCTTTCTTGCAATTGGTTGGCCAAATCGTCATTGATGGCAGTCCTCGTTAAAATGCCAACATATCCAGTTTGATTTATGCTTTGGCTTGCCTGATATTTTTTGACTGCGTTAAGGGTTAAAGAATAAAAGTTTCCGGTAGCCGGGCCCGTTAAAAAACTTTTACTAATTAAAAATTCCTGTAATTCTTTAACATTTCCATTGTTGTGAAGTCCGTAATAAAGATTAGTGTCAATGGACGCAAAAGTAAGCATTGGCGCAAACAACAAAACTAACGATATGATGAGTTTTTTCATAATTTTTACCGGCTATATCCGTGGTATGTTTTTTGTAACAAAAAGCCCACCACAGGTAGTAGCCGAAGCTACTCATACCGGTTTCCCGATATGGCGTATGAAGCGACCCCGTGATGGGTTCTCTGGGCTTCATACGACTTTTGACCATATCTCCAGAAAATCTGGAGGGTTAGGTCTTAATTATTAAATTGTAAATCCATTATGCCACAACCAAACAAAAAAGCCATATTTTTATGACTATCAAGTGTGCCATTCTGTGCCATTTTAGCTTTAACCGGTGTTCTGTTTTAATTTAAGCACAAAATTCGTCCCGTTTTGCCCCATTTCTTCCACTAAAAGTGCCGAATTATGCCGAATCTCCTTTTCTAACAAATTAGCCTTAAAAAGTGTCTGATTCTGTCGGATTTTGCTCTATATTAGAGCCACGAAATCTATATAGGTGAGTATTGTTTTCCATATGTCAAAAACAATTAAAATTTAAAACCGAAAAGAGGCTTTTCTTGTGATACTCTTGCGATTATTTCATCGTCTCTGAATTTAAACTTATCAGGAATATCGCTTTTTATAACACTAATTATATATTGAATGTCGTATCTATTACATAGATTTGCTATCTCTTCAAAAAAGTTTATCTTAGGATCATTTCCCCAACTCTCCACTAGACCATCATGATAAGCAAATTTAATAAATCTTTCCTTGGCATATGTAGCTAATATAGCTAATACAAAAGAGGCGCACTGAATCTTTGTCGCCGTGTATCCCTCTCCCTGTCCGGTTAGCTTATCTATATCTTTATTATCAAGTGTAGTTGTCTCAAAATGCGGATTGCCTTCTTTATTAGGTTTTACGACCAATAATGCCGTATAGCCCATGGTCTTTTTAAATATATCTTTGAACAAATTCTTGATTGAATCAAACACATCATTTCCTTCGTCGATGACTTTTTTTATTTTTAAAGCAAGTTCCTTGGAATCAATTTTTAATAACTCTATTTTCTTTTCATAGTTCTCTGCGGTTCCTAAAGAATCCAATTTTGCTTTATATTTATTTATTTCTTCATCTAATTTTATTATCTCCCCTTGAAATGATTTATATTTTGAGAATGTATCAGTATTCCGCAAAAATGATAACATGCTCTCCTTTTCTTTATTAAATTTTTCTAATTTGCTCTCAATATCTTTTACATATTCAAGGCTAACCTCAAGATCTTCTCTTAGATAACTCGCCCTTTCATTCGATATACTGATATTAAAATCTATAAGATCCTGATAGCTCTTTTTTAATTTGTCAGGAAAGTATATCTCTGTTTGCGCAAATATTTCTTCAACTTCTTTAATGTCAAAACTAACATTATTATCTAGCGACTCTTTTATTTTATTTATTTCATAGTCGAGCCTATATCTTTCTGAATTTAACTCACTAATTTTAATTTCTATATCGTTAACTAATTCTTTGCTAAGTTTTTTCTCTCTTAAATAAAAATCAAATTTATCGGCTTGTTCAATTATGCTTTTCTTTTCGTTCTCTTTTTCATTAATCGCCTCCTTTAGATTATAAGAATCTCTAGTATTAATTTTTTTATTCCCCAAAATAATATTCAACATCTTTCTGTAGCTGTTAATCTGATCATAGACAAGATATTTGTTGATAACATCCTCCTCTTTATATCCCAATAAAGCAAATAAATATGGTTTCCAATTAATGTCGAGGCCTTGAAACTGACTCATTTCAAATACATCTTCGTAGCCATATTGATCCCTCAATGCATATGGTAAAAAATGTCTATATGAGTAATTTTTAAGGATACTAAAATTTAAATATTTATCTAATATATCTTGTGAATCCATACCATTCCTTGCGTATAATTTAGTATCTTCATGGTCCCACAATTCTAACGAAGAGAAATCTTGATCTTTAGTATCATGCTTCTTGAAAGATATGCGAGTTGGATTATTTACAGATCTTTTGATGGTTAAAAAATGATTTTCTCCTAATTCAATTTCTATATAAAAAGTCCAGCCGACAAACTGCTCTTTATGTCTTGATAAAAAATGTTCTTGCGTTACCTTTTTCAATAAAAGAAAATCAATAAGATAAACTAGTGATGATTTCCCTAAATTATGTTCATTCTTTTCTCCGTTCTTGTTCTCAATATCTCCATATATCACATTAAATCCACGATTAAATCTAATCGGTGTCATTAATTCATTATTTGAATATATTTTGCTAATTCTCATTTTTATATTCAATTATGTCCTTTTTTTCGTAGTATGTAATTTTATCCATAAGAAATAAAAAACTCAGTGCTGGCAAAAAAATATTCTTAGCAATAATTCCTTTTTTCTGTATTACTTTATTTAGTAATTCTGAATAAGTAATGCTATTGCTTACTTTAAAAATCTTAAGAAGTTCAGAAACTACTGCAATCAGGGAAATATTTAGATCTGTATATTTTGTCGGTTTTAACATTTTATTTAGGATTATTACCTAAATCACAATTAAAATACATATTATGTAATAATATTAATAACTTGCTATCGTCAAGATTTTCTCTATTTTCATAGGTTATTACCTCGTCGAAAATGAAGCCGAATAAAGATGCCATACCGTTAAATTCATCAGTATTATTAGAATATATTTTTTGAAATATTTCAGTGATAGCAAAATATTTTTTCTTAAAATTAACATTAATGGGATTTTTGAGAAAATCCTCGATTTTTTTATCGTATTTTAAACTAGGGCGAATCTCACTATTAAAAAGTAGCTCATTAACATTGTTTAAATTATTTTTTTTATCTATAAATCCGTCTTGCCTTCTGACTAATTTATACTGTTGTTGTGACCCTACCTTACCTTTAAAGCCTTTTTCCGAAAGATAATTAAATAATATATCAATAATAATTGAAATGTCCTTATCTAATAAATCAATCGGATTTATTTTAATAACAGTGTCTAGTTCTCTATCGAGATATTCTATAATTTTTTCTATATGAGGCGTAGGTAATGAATCAATTTTTTGAAACACATCCCTGATATCCCAAACATTGCATTTTTTAAATTTCGAAGTGAAAATTTTCTTGTATTTTTGTTTATATCCTATAATTAGGATAGTAATTTCGTCGTATTCCTCATATCTTTTATGTTTATCAGATATATCGAGTGTTTCCTGTATTTTTTTTGAAGTATTACTTGATGTGATCTGAACGCATATTCTTTCAGAAGCATCTCCTAGATCTATGCCAGCATAATTTTTTTCTTTATTATTTAAATTAATAAAATTATAACCAAAAATTATATTCAGTAAATCTTTAAAAAAAGATTCGCTGGATTTACTATCATCATTTAAAGACAATTGATTTTTACTCTTTACAATGGAAGCAAGTATAGTTAAATGCTTAAAAATCTTGTCTAAATAAGGATTTCTTTTATAAATCATATATATATATTTTGTTATTATAAACTTAATCTAATAATAATTCTACTACCAAATATCCACATTTTTTATCTATGGGTTTTCTATCCTTGAATTTATAGCAGTTCTAAGCTCGTGCAACATCCAGAGCAGGTCTTTGAACACAACGAAAACGCCCTATTCGGGCGTTTTCGTTTTACGATTTTTACGCTATAACTATAAATGTATATTTTTGTGATTTAATGTAAGATTTTTCCTTGGTAATCGTCATCGTTTGCATAACCTAAAATAATAAAATGTTATTATTTTAGGTTTAAAAGGTCGAGAATAAAGGTCGAACATAATATTAATCTTAATTTAAATAATAATTACATAACAATTATGAAAAAATTAAAATATATTATCCTTCCCTTAATTTCCCTTTTAACTCTTACATCCGGGGCCTTCGCATTTCACTCCCCCGAACATTATTCATTCTTTGGTGAAGCATCATATGTTGCACCCGGAAATGCCTCAAATCGCGCGGTGCACTTAGTATCTGATTCGGCTCCAGGTTATGCTGGTATTGAATATGGAGTCGAGAGCGGTACAACCTTTGCCGACATTACCACTTTAAGTACGGATTACCGTTTTGAGGCGGATGATTCTTGTGGAGGTGGTTCTCCTCGGTTTCAAATAGAAGTGGCAAGCCCAGATAATACCGATGTTGGTAATATCTTCGTTTATATGGGTCCGCCGCCAAACTATACTAATTGTCCTTCAGGAGTTTGGTTAAATACCACAGACCTCCTTGAAGGGGCAAACCTCGTTGATACATCGCAACTTGATGCAGGTAACTTCTATGATCCATATGCAGCTGCGTTAACAAAATATGGAAGCTACACAGTTACCGGCATTACCTTAGTTGCCGATGCAAGTTGGGCATTTGGAGACGGTGAGCAGGCATTAGACATAGATAATACGCTGATTAATACCACGCTTTTTACCTACGAAATTCCGGTTCCAACTAACAAAGACCAATGCAAAAATGAAGGCTGGATGACAATGGGTCATTCAGACGGAACGCAATTTAAAAATCAGGGAGATTGCGTGTCATTTGTTGCAAGTGGCAAGTAAATATCCAAACTAAACCTAAAAACAGCCTCAAACGAGGCTGTTTTTATTATTTCATAATAATTATCTAAAAATTAATTTAGAGTTAGAAAGCTATTGAAATTTATTTTCGGGTTTTTGTTTACATATTAATTATTTGGGATAGAATAAATAAAATATGATTAAAAAACCCTTCGGCTCCGCTCAGGGCGGGAAAATGTCCACTAGTATGGTACATAAAATGCCAGCGGATTTACAAAAAGTCCTTAACTCTTCTCCATCAACCCTAATAGCATGGGAGGACATTACGCCACTCGCACGCAATGAGTGGCTCTGTTGGATTGAAAGCGCTAAGAAAACGGAAACGAGAATTCATAGAATTAAGAGAACACGCACAGAACTTATAGAAGGAAGGCGCAGGCCTTGTTGTTGGGCTGGTTGCATTCATCGATAAAAATTAATGAAAAAAGCAGGAAAAAAATCGTACCCATTATTAAGGAGTACGATTTTTTTATAAATTATACTTTTTATTAATTACACTTACCAACGGGAATATCTATAATTACTTCTTTAAAACCAGCTGTGATAAAAGTGGTTTGAAATTGTTTCCGGGCATTATCAGAAGCAATAGATAAAATTCCCCCATCGCATGCCGCCTGCCTCATTGAATTCTCAGCAGCTAATCGTACTTTTGACTCTAGGCTTGGATCTCCTTTTGTAAAAAGTCCAAGCTTGCGGTCGTATACTTTTGTTTGGTTTTCATCAAGGCTACTCACAAGAATTTCTGGCGCAGGAAGTTCAATATACAAACTAGATCCTTTTATTACAACAGCAGAAGATTGTAATTTTGAGAGATCGAAACCGGCAATAATATTTCCATGGGCTATAAGTAAAATTTTATCTCCAAACAAAATATTTTGAAATGCATTGCCTCCAGTCCCCGCCTCAATAACTTTTTCAATAGTAAAAGAAGCTGTTTCAAGGCGATTTAAAGATTTAATTTGAGTTACTACAGAGGGTTGTTTTAAGGATATAAAAACACCTTGCGGGGAAAATAATTTAATCAAGGCTATTAATCCATAAATAACCAAAAGAGAAATAACCAACGCGATTAATAATTTTATTATCGTTGTAATTTTCATAATAATATAAAGTATACGCATTGTAACACCATTTTTATTGCATAGTCAAAATGTAGCAACTCTTCTCATAATCATAACTTTCTGCTATAATCACTACCATTAAATGAAATAAAAAATTATGAATCCAAAAATAATCGCCACAATAGGTTTAGTATCGGAAAATTACGAAACACTAAAAAAATTGGCTCTTGAAGGCATGAATATTGCAAGGGTTAATTTTTCGCACGCAACCCAAGAGCAATGGTTTAAAATAAAAAACTCATTAGCAAAAATAAAGAAAGAAACAGGAATTAGCGTTGAAATAATGGCTGATTTACAGGGTCCAAGAATAAGATTTGGAAAATTACCACAAGATATTAAAATTATTAAAGGCCAAGTGTATGCGTTGACTCTGCAAAATCCAGACTATACTAATAACGAATTGCTTATTGACTACCCTACCCTTTACAAATTTGTAAAAAAAGGAGAACCATTATTTTTATCTAATAAATTAATTGAGTTGAGAGTTGAAAAAGTAACTGGCAAAAAAATTTATGCTAAGGCTTTGCAAAACGGCATAGTGTCTAGCCGAAAAGGAATAAATATACCAGAAACCACTATTAAAAACACACTAGGTAAAAAAGATAAAGAAGATGCAATATTTGCCTCAAACAATGGTGCCGATTATTTATCTCTTTCTTTTGTGCAGGAGGCCAGTGATATTGAAGAGCTAAAATCGGTAATTAAAAATAAAAAGGTTGATATTATTGCTAAAATAGAAAGAGCTAAAGCTATTGATAATATAGACGGAATAATAAAAATATCAGATGGCATTATGATAGCTAGGGGTGACCTGGGAATTGAAATGCCAATTGAAGAATTGTGTATTATCCAAAAAAACTTAATACGGCATGCCCATCAATACAACAAACCCGCAATTGTTGCTACGCAAATGCTTGATTCAATGACAAAAAATCCTTTTCCAACCAGAGCAGAGGCCGCCGATGTTGCAAATGCTATTTTTGATGGAGCAGACGCAACAATGCTTTCAGATGAAACGGCTTCCGGAATTTATCCTGTGGAATCAGTGATCATGATGAAAAAAATTATCAAAAAGGTTGATGAGTATTACAATAGCACCAACTATTTTGAACATGTAAAACACTAAGACTATCATTTCTAAAATTTTAGTTTATTAAAAAACCGGTATACATGCAAAAATTTTTTACATCAAAATACCAACAAATTAAAACTATTTACACGCGCTATGAAAGATGGCTAATGCCAACAACTTTGCTTGTTGGTTTTTTGGTTGACTATATTACCTTTACCAATATCCAAATTGAAATAACCCTTATATTGCTTTTTATCTATTGGTTGATTACTGGAGGCGCTATTGCGTTTATTAATTTTTATGATGCCCAAAAAATATCGCCAAAATTAAAATTCCTCCGCCTTTTTGCTCCACTGCTAATTCAGTTTACTTTTGGTGCATTACTGGGAGGTTCTTTAATTTTTTACTGGTTTTCGGGCGCTTTTTCTATTAGCTGGCCATTCATTTTTATTATTACTGTATTGATGATTTCTAACGAAGTGTTGCGCCACTACTTTTTAAAACCGATTTTACAAACTAGCCTATACTTTTTTATCACCATATCACTTTTTTCTATTATTTTGCCCTTTCTTTTTCACTCATTAAGTGCTTGGTTATTTATCCTGGCCGGTGCCTTAAGTATTATTGTTTTTTATTTATATATTAATTTTTTGTCTTTTGCTTACGATAAAATAAAACAGCAAAAAAATTATTTCTTTGTTTCAATTTTTGCAATACTTATCGTAATGAATCTGCTTTACTTTACTAATATAATTCCCCCAATTCCATTATCACTGCGCGAGGCAGGATTATATCATAATATTACGGTGTCTGGAAAATCTTATACCATGCTAGCCGAATCCGAAAATTTTTGGCAAAGATTAATTCCTACAAAAACGCTGCATATAAAAACGGGTAGCGTGGTATATTTTTATACCGCTATTTTTGCACCGCCAAAATTAAATACCACCATTGTGCATCATTGGCAGTATTATGATGAAGAAAAAAAGGATTGGATTAGTAAAAATAAATTATCTTTCAGCGTTAATGGGGGCCGAAAAGAGGGCTACAAAGGATATTCTTGGAACTCCAAATTAGCAGCTGGAACTTGGCGAATATATGTAGAAAATCAACGAGGACAAGTATTAGGCAGAATAAAATTTAATATTGAAAATGCTACTGAACAACCAAAACTTCAAGAAATCATCAGATAATTTTAAAATAAAAATCCCCGGACCTTTTTAGTATGCCGGGGATTTTTATTTAGGTACTAGTCTTTATCTGCTTTTATCCATTTATGCCAATTTGGAAAAAGATTTACGAATCTTTTAAATTTTCCGTGATCATTTTTTACTACAGGCGGAGCAGGGCTTTTAATAGTGTCGACTACTACCACATTAGTGCTAGTGTTTAAAGAACCTGAAATTGCTGCAGTCATACCATTGGCTAAATTGCCAAACACCGATGCAACTCCATTAATAAACACTTTAGTAGCGCTATTAGTTTCTACGGCAACACTCGTATTATTTTTACCAGTTAAAGTAAGTGTACCAGCGGGGGCATTAAAATTGCTAATAACCCCTGCCAATGTCCTTACCTTGATAGAATGATCTGCTATTTTAGTTGCATTAACTGTCATTCCTGTTCCCATGGTTCCATGAACTGCTACTTTATCACCAACTTTAATATCAGAAAGCACAGCTCCATTTGGCAATACCGTTGCCCCCGAAACATTAACTGTCCATGTTCCAAGCCAAGTTGTAAGCCAGATAGTTGAACTTGAAACTGCTGATACGGTTCCTTTAAGATTTACTTCTCCCGATGCATTAATAGAAAGATGCATTCCATCATTTGCTCCATTTTGGGCAAATACTTGAGGAGCTGTAAATGCCATCACAAAAACCGTTAATATACTTGCAATAGTAATTGCTGCTACTTTTTGCATAGTTATAGTATTTATCATAAATAATTTTTTGTTTTAATATTTAATTTGGCAAGGAGGACTAGTCCCCACCTTCTATATTTTTAAAATGATACACAACAAGCGGCACTCACCGGACTTGCTAGCGCAATCATTAGGCCTAATAAAATCAATGCAGCTCCCACAAATGCAATGTACGAATACTCGCTTTTTTTCACTGATTTAATTGAAAGTATTTTGTTCATATGATTTTATGGAACAAAACGAATAAAATCACCTGGAATTTTTGCGACGATTCAAATGCAAAAAACCCGCGATGCTTTATTGTTTCTTTTATATAGGTTCGGCCTTTGTAATAAAAAAGACGGAACAAAAGGCCTTATCTTACAACTAAAAGCACGCATTAAATCAAGATATTAATGCAATGTAAGGATTTATTATGGGATTCGTCTTAAGTTGTGAAGAGGGGTTAGTCGCCCTCTTCTTTATTGTATATAAATAAAATTCACCCGATCAAATAAAATCCGAAGGATTTTAATTATGCTTTTTTAAAAAAGCATAATTATTTGACCGGGTAAAAAACTAAAAACATGATAATGATAAATAAAGCGATCTCGTTGTTTCTTTCGTTTGCGATTGCGGGTTCGGGAGGAGTAGCAGTGTTGGCCCCTCCTGCCCAAAATTCAGCTACCGTTGATACATCAATGCAAACTGAAGCTACAGTTAACACACAAGTAGATGGTGGTGTTGATAATCAAGTAGATAGCGATGCAAATGCAAATATGGGATTTGATCTTAATAGTCTTTTTAGAATTAAAGCCCAAGGCAATAATAATAATGCCGCAGGTTCTGTTAAAAATGATGCCACTGGCCGAGTGGAAGCTGAAATAAAATCAGAAACTAGCGTAGATACAAAAGCTAATACTTCGGTTTCAGGTTTAGTTGAAGTAGAATCAGATAATACAGATGTATCTGCTGGATCATCCTTGTCGGGTCAAGCTAGCCTTTATAGTAACGAATCATCAGTACAAGTAAATACTGATAGCGCTCTAGATATTACTACAAGCATAGGCTTATAGTAATATAGCCTTTGATAGTTCTATTATAAAGCAAAACCCCCGTGCGGGGGGTTTTGCTTTAGGTTTTAAAGCCTAAAGGGTTGTAATAAGTTGCACTATATGTACCTTAAATTACGAAATGCGCTATTTAGAAGCATATTTCAAGTCTTTTCTCCAAATTTAGGCTACAAATTCGCTATAATTGTTTTGGGTAGACTAGCTACTCAAAACAATTCTATCAAATTTTCGCTTCTAAATTTGGAAAAAAATCCCTTGAAAGCATTTCGTAATTTAAGGTATGATAATTACCGTAAGTAATATAATACATTTGCGTCATATATGTTAGAAAAAGCCCAAAAAGAGCAACAATTTTTACAAGCCTACGATAAGTATTCCGATGCTATTTTCCGCTATTGTTATTATCGTGTGTTTGATAGCGAAAAAGCAAAAGATGTGGTCCAAGAGGCTTACTGCCGAACATGGAAATATATTGCTGACGGAAACCAAATAGAAAATATCAGGGCCTTTCTTTACCGCACCGCAACTAATATTATTATTGATGAATCTCGCAAGAAAAAAAGCATCTCTTTAAACCAGATTATGGAAAAAGGATTTACCCCAAGCACTGACCCTCGCAATAAAATTGAAGATCAGTTAACCGGTAAAGAATTAATAGGTGTTGTAAAATTATTGGATGAAAAATATCGCGATGTGATATTATTAAAATATA
>Ga0155741_106_pt2 | contig 99779 bp, 96 predicted proteins | sample RifCSPlowO2_01_FD_107395 | JGI IMG/M metagenome (GOLD analysis project Ga0155741, IMG submission 107395) | Candidatus Staskawiczbacteria bacterium RIFCSPLOWO2_01_FULL_33_13 | reverse complement strand
TACTGATTGGGCGGCTCAAGCTTCAGGCTCATGCTTGGTAAGTTATGGAGAAACAGAAATTATCGCAACGGCCGTCATGAGTAACAAAGATGTTTCCGGCCAAGATTTTTTTCCTTTAAGTGTTGATTATGAAGAAAAATTTTATGCTGCAGGAAAAATTTACGGCTCAAGATTTTTAAAAAGGGAATCAAGACCCACTGACGATGCCATATTAACCTCAAGAATGATTGATAGGGCGATAAGGCCTCTTTTCCCAAGAGATTTTAAAAAAGAAGTTCAAGTTATTACTACATGCCTTTCTTGGGATTCAGAAAACGATCCCGATATCATTGGTATGATTGGCGCCTCTTTTGCACTAGCAAGTTCAAATATTCCTTGGAATGGCCCCTTAGGCGCTATAAGAATTGGTAGAATAAATGGAAATTTTATTATTAATCCTACTTATAAACAAAGAGTTGAAGGCGATATAGATTTAACCCTTTCTGCAATAGAAAAAAATGGCGAAATTTTAATCAATATGATTGAAATGGGAGCCAAAGAAGCACAAGAAAGTGATGTACTAGAAGCAATGCAATTTGCACAAAAAGCACTTGGAGAAATTATTAATTTCCAAAAAGAGATTGCCAAAAAAATAGGAAAAGAAAAAGCAGTGTTTGCCACAGAAGTTCAAATAGACATAGAAAAAGATATACGAGAATTTTTGAAAAATAAATTAGATGATGCAATTACTAGCGCCCCAAAAGGCGAAAAAAATCTTTCAGCGGCAGAAGTACTAAAAACAGAAACCATAAAATTTATTGAAGATAAATATCCCAGTGAAGGCAAAAGCAAGCAAGTGCTTCCTTTCTTTGAAAAAGAAATAGAAAAAATACTTATCCATAATATTTTAGAAAAAAACCAACGGCCAGACGGAAGAACTCCAGAAGAAATCCGCCCCTTGTGGTGTGAAGTTGGAGTATTGCCAAGAACTCACGGAAGCGGAGTTTTTCACCGCGGACTTACAAAAATTTTATCTATTTTAACTTTAGGGGGACCAGGAGATCAGCAAATTTTAGAAGGCATGGAAATTGTGGGAAAGAAAAGATTCCTGCATCACTATAACTTTCCACCTTTTTCTACAGGTGAAACAGGCTTTATGCGAGGCCCAAAAAGAAGAGAAATAGGCCATGGCCATTTAGCCGAAAAAGCCCTTCTGCCACTGCTTCCTGAAGTAAAAGATTTTCCCTACACCATAAGAATTGTTTCTGAGGCACTTTCCTCTAATGGATCTACCTCAATGGCATCAGTATGTGCTGCAAGCATAGCATTAATGGACGCCGGAGTTCCAATAAAAGAACCAGTTGCTGGCATATCAATAGGATTAGCAAAAAACGAAGAAACCGGAAAATATAAAGTTTTAACCGATATACAAGGCCCAGAAGATCATTTTGGCGATATGGATTTTAAAGTGGCAGGAACAAAAAATGGCATAACCGCAATTCAAATGGATATTAAAATAGACGGCATAGGCAAAGATATTGTAAAAGAATCTTTAGAGAAGGCAAAAGATGCAAGGCTTAAAATTATTGATATAATAAGAAAAGGAATTGCAGAGCCAAGAAAAAACCTATCACCTTATGCTCCTAAAATATTTTCTATGCAAATTAATCCTTCAAAGATTGGAGAGGTTGTAGGGCCAAAGGGAAGTGTAATAAACAAAATGATTGAGGAATTTGGCGTAACTATAGATATTGAAGATTCTGGGTTGGTGTTTATCACCGGCCAAGATCAAATAATGGTTGATGCATGTGTTAATAGAATTAAAGGCATTACTAAAGAGGTTGAGGTTGGCGAAACTTATCAAGGAACCGTAAGAAAAATTATGGACTTTGGGGCATTTGTTGATATATTGCCCGGTCAATCTGGATTAGTACATATATCTAAATTTGTTTCTTATCAAATAAAAAATGTACAAGAAGTAGTGAAAGAAGGCGAAGTTATTCCCGTCAAAGTAACCGGTATCGACGAATTAGGAAGAATCAATCTTTCAGCAATAGAGGCGGGATTTAAACCCAAGGCAAAAAAATAGAATCTAGAAAATATGCAAAGCATATTTTCTACTTTCTAAATTCTCAACACATGGTTATAGATAATAAACAAGAACTACAAACAAAAGAATATTTGCAGAGGCTTGATATTAAAACAATGAAAAAAGATATTCAGCGATTAAGAGACGCTGATACACTAGCCGAAACAGAGAGAATTGTTGTAACAAAAACGGCTAAAAATGAGTATGGCCCAAAACAAAACAGCCAGCCAGAAAACACAGTAAAAAAACAAAATCCCGAAGTAAAACCTAGACCTGTTTTTATAAAACAAGCTGCAAAACCCGAGCAAAAAACTGCGCTAAAACAAAATTTATCAGATAACAACGCCACAGACCAACTGAAAGTAAAAATAGAAGAAGGAAATAAAAAATATGCTAGCGAAAATGAAAAACAACAAATATTTTTATTTGAATCACAATTAGTGCAATTAAAAAAACAACTTCAGTCAGTTAGCGATAAAAAACTATCTCTTGCTTCCCAAAGAAGCAACATTTTAACAGAAAAAGAAAATTCCCAAAGAAAACTTAGTTCTATTATTGAAGCTGAAAAATCAGCATTATCAGAAGAACAAAAACAGGAAATAGAAAAACAAAGATGGGCCATAGAAAAAGATATAGCAAATATAGAAAATAAAATAAACAATATAGACCAAGACCACAAAAAATTTAAAGAAGAAGAAAATACTCTGAAAGAAAAAATCGCAACAATAGATAATTCCTTAAAAAATATCCACTCTAGTGTTAAAAAAATAGCAGACCAAGAAATAAAAAATAAACAAGATGTTTCAGAGCTCCAAGAAGAATACTTAAAGGGATTTCAACCAAGCGCTACAATTGCAAAAGAAAAATCAACAGAATCATTAAAAAAAGAAGAGCAACAAAGATCAGAATTTATGAAAGAAGTAGAAAAATGGGCATCATCGTCTAAGAGCGAATAATAATAGCGATTCTAATTTATCTATTTTGCGAGAAACTTTTAATGGTTTTTATGGATCGAAGCACAATTGGTAATTATTATCGTTACAGATACTTGTAAAAATGAAAAAAGAACTAATTGAAAAATTAAAAAAACAGCTAAAAGAGGAAAAATCTGCCTTAGAAAAAGAATTGGAAATGTTTGCTAAGGAGGATAAGAATATAAAAAATAATTGGGATGTGCGCCACTCTGAACGAGAAAAAGGGAATATGGAGGAAGAAGCAGATGAATCACAAGAATATGACAATCTTATCAGCCTAGAGCATAATCTTGAATTAAGGCTTAAAGATGTGAATTTAGCCATGGAAAAAATTGCAAAAGAAGAATATGGAAAATGTGAAAAATGTAATAAAGATATAGAAGAAAAAAGACTCCTAGTATGCCCAGAAGCAAGGCTATGTATGAAGTGCAATGAAGATAAATAAAAATAGCGACTCCAATATACAAATAACACTCGAATTTACGAATATCATATTGGTAAATTAGCGTGGGATTAGTAATTAGTGTCGCTTGAAAAATGCCTTCAAAAGTTTTTTCAGCTGCCATTGTAGGATTAGATGCACAGTTAGTTGAAGTAGAAATTGATGTGTCACACGGATTGCGATCTTTTACTATTGTTGGACTGCCCGACAAAAGCATTGTAGAATCTCAAGAGAGAATAGAATCTGCAATTAAAAGCTCTAAATTATTATCACCTCATAGTAGAACTCTTAGAATTTTAGTAAACTTAGCGCCGGCTGACTTAAAAAAAGAGGGTTCTTTGTACGATTTGCCAATTGCATTGGCTTTTTTAATTGCTTCAAAACAAACTAATTTTAACCCGGAAGACAAAATATTTTTAGGAGAACTTTCTTTAGATGGAAAACTAAGACCCATAAAAGGAGCTTTGTCTTTTGCGTTATTGGCTGCAAAAAAGGGATTTGAAGAGTTAATTTTACCTAAGCAAAATGCTAATGAAGCTGCTTTAATTAAAGAAGTAAAAATTATCGGCGTTGACTCTTTATCAGAAGCCCTTGCTTACTTGGAGAAAAGATTAAAGATTGAGCCACATACAGTCAAAAACCAAGACTCGCCCTCGCAGGTAGGAAATATGGTTGATATTAGTTGGGTGAAGGGTCAAGAATATGCCAAGCGCGCCTTAGAAATTACGGCCGCAGGCGCACATAATCTGTTTTTCTCTGGACCTCCTGGGGGCGGAAAAAGTTTATTAGCAAAAGCACTTCCCTCTATTTTGCCAGCACTTAACTTTACCGAGGCCTTAGAGGTTACTAAAATTTATAGTGTAGCAGGCTTACTGAAAGAGAATGAAACAATGGTAAACCAGAGGCCTTTTCGTGCCCCTCATCACATTGCCTCAGAAGCTTCATTGTTAGGTGGCGGAACGCCATTGCGACCTGGAGAAATTACACTAGCTCATAGAGGGGTTTTATTTTTAGATGAGTTTCCAGAGTTTCATCGAGATGTATTAGAATCACTCAGGCAACCAATAGAAGAAGGCAAGATTACTATTTCACGCGCTAAAAATACTCTCACATTTCCAAGTCGATTTATGCTCGTGGGTGCCAGCAATCCTTGTCCGTGTGGTTTTTTAAATAGCCCAGAAAAAGCCTGCATCTGTTCGCCTTCACAAGTTTCAATGTATAAAAGGAAGCTTTCGGGGCCCCTAATGGACAGAATTGATATTTTTATTGAAGTTCCTGCTGTAAAATATGAAAAACTGGCAGATCACGACTCAACTGATAACCAAAGCAGTATTATAAAGGCAAAAATAGAAAGGGTGCGAGAGATTCAAAAAGAGCGTTTCAAAAACGATAAAATTTTAGTAAATTCTGAAATGCAAATCCCCGAAATTAAAAAGTATTGTACTCATGATGCAAAGTCTCAAATATTGTTAAAACAATTTGTTGATTCGGGAAAACTTTCTGCGCGAGGTTACCATAGAATTTTAAAAGTAGCTCGTACTATCGCTGACTTAGCGGGAACAGAAAATATTCAACACGACCACATCGCAGAAGCATTAATGTATAGACTAAAAGACTAATTAAAAAATTAAAAGTAATATTTAAATACAATAAAAAACAGCGCATGCGCTGTTTTTTATGTTTACCAAGACATATATTTATTTATATTTAATCACACTTCCAATGAAAAATTTAGCCAAGGGATTTTTGGCACCAGTAACACCAAAATGCACATGGCATCCCGTAGAAAGCCCCGTGCTCCCCATAAGCCCCAACCTTTGACCCACATCAATACTATCGCCGGGTTTTACAAAAATAGTCATAAGGTGGCCATAATAAGTTACAATTCCACCTGCATGTAAAATGGTAACCTGATTTCCACCCCCAAAATTCCAACCATATCTTACTCGCTGTACTACACCAGAAGCCGCAGCATATACAGGAGCTCCGCATTTATTAGCAAGATCTACCGCGTTATAAAAATGGAGTCCCTGGGTAATTTGCCCCTCTGCTGGATAGATAAACAAACTTTCATTTAAAGGTGCGCTCACAATAGAAGATATTGGTTTTGGGGGCATTGATCCGCCTTTAATAATTAAAATATCCCCAATAAAAATATCTAATTCTCCCGAAAGGCTATTAGTAGAAATAATATCTTCCATTTTTGCCTTATAGGTTTTGCTTATTGCACCTATAGTATCTCCTGCTTTCACAATATGTAAAACACCAGAAACCGGTAAAATAACAAGAGTCTGGCCAACCTTAAGGGCTGAATTTTTAGAAATATTATTAGCCCAAGCTATCGTATCTTCCGAAACGCCAAACTTCCCTGCAACGCCCTTAATAGTATCTCCCGATTCAACAGAATATTCAATGATTTCCTTTCTATCAACCAAGGAAGATTCACCAAACATAGAACCTAAAACTTGTGTTGTTACAATATGAGGCGTAGAAATACCATACACAAAATTATCTTGGATTATTTTTAAATCCGGGGTTTCAACAGCAAGTAATTTATTTTGATTGAAAAATAAATCATTATTTTCTGAATTATCTATATTTTTGTAAAATCCAGCTGCATTGTTTTTAGAATGGCTAATTCCCACTAAACCATCCGAACTAAAAAACAATAATCCAAATAAAAACAAAGAAAAAAACCCGAAATAAAAAAACGGGTTCTTCAAAAATCCCTTTTTAAATTCTAGGTGCCGCGCAAATCCAGATGAGGTTTTTTTGGTTTTAGATTCACCTTTAACAAAGCTCTTCAAATAGATGAATTTTTTGTAGAAAAATGTAAACAAGGTAATACATTAATCTTATCATCCTCAAAAGCCTTGGTCAATAGATTCACTTACAACCTATTCATTATGATATAATGAAAAAATAATTCAAAAACTAATGAATTTACTTTCTGTAAATGAAATAAAAAATCTTTTAGATAAGTATGACTCAAGCCCCTCAAAAACAATGGGTCAGAATTTTTTAATAGATGATTTTACTTTAAATAAAATTATTGAAGCAGCAGAATTAAACCCAAAAGACACCATTTTAGAAATAGGGCCAGGCTTGGGAGGTCTTACAAAAGAATTGGCGCAAAAAACAAAAAAAATCATTGCAATAGAAAAAGATAACGCAATGGTGCAAATATTAAAAGAAACTCTAAAAGATTACAAAAATGTAGAAATTATCCATGGAAACGCTCTCCTTGATACCAACTATTCACTACCAACTCACTATAAGGTAGTTGCCAATATCCCATACTATATAACCTCACCAATCATTAGAAAATTTTTAGAATCTGCAAATCCCCCAGAGAGCATGGTATTGATGGTTCAAAAAGAAGTGGGCCAAAGAATTTGTTCTAGTCCGCCCAATATGAGCTTACTTTCAGTATCTGTACAATTTTATGCCAAACCAAAAATCATTTCCTATATTTCAAAAAAATGCTTTTGGCCCTCTCCAAAGGTTGATTCAGCGATTATAAAAATCATTCCTTTTAAAAAATCTGAAGAAATTTCTCATGAAAAATTCTTTAAAATTGTAAAATCTGGCTTCAGTCAGCCACGCAAACAATTAGCAAATAACTTTTCTAAATCATTAAAAATAAACAGGGAAAAAGTAAATTTGTGGCTATTAAAAAATACTACCAATCCAAAACAAAGAGCAGAAACTCTTTCTATTGAAGATTGGAAAAATCTAGCAAATAGTTATCAACATCCATAAATAAATAACATGTGATATAATTCCTTAATTTGCGCTAGTTTTCGAATAACTTTGAGTTACGAAATGCTTTCGAGGTATTTTTTTCAAATTTTAGGTTGAAAATTTGGATAAAAGACCAGAAACCCATTTTTTATTTGAGCATTTCGTAACTCAAAGTAGTAAGAAATTATGCCTGATTTTTTTAGGTCTATATTAAAAATATTTAAACAAAAGAAAATACTATTTTCTGTTTTTTTGTTTGCTTTTTTAATAGGAATTTCTCTGCCAAATATAGCTTCAGCTAACTGGTTTACTGATTTTAGCACCACACTTGGCAATATTGTTATTGGTAGCGGTAATGCCGTAGTTCTTACCGCACAAGGAATTGCATTTATGGCAAACCTTGTTGCAACAGGGTGGGAAATATTTTCAGAAGCAATGTCGGGAAGCACTAACTGGCCTGCTACTATTGTCGTATTGATATCTAATCTTATCTCTATTATCTTTTTCTATATAGCGTATGGATCTGCGGTTTTATTCAGGTTTGTATTAGACCAAATGATAAACAACCCCGACCTTTCAATAACTAGGAGAGCCGAATTTCTCACCGCATGGAATGTGGTAAAAAGCTGGGCCAATATGCTAATAGTATTAGGATTTATAGCCGCCAGCACCATGATGATTTTAGGATTTATGGTTGATAAGGCAAAAGCCTTACTGCCTAAAATAATAATAACCGCCATTTTAATTAATTTTTCCGTGGTGCTAGTAGGATTGTTTATTGACTCATCAAATATTATTATGAGAAGTTTAACGGTGGGAGGCGATCAAGAAGCCAATATTGTATTAATTATAGATGATGTGTGGAATGAAACCATTTGGGAATTAGAACCAATCGCCGAAACAAATATTTATAAAGCTTTTGCCTATTTTGGCATTAACTTGCTTTTTGATGCTCTTTATTTTTTTGTGGCATTTATTTTATTTTGCTTTGCATTGTTATTAATACAAAGGTATGTGCTTTTAGCTATTTTGTTTGTATTGTCCCCACTAGCTTTTGCTTTAAATGTATTCCCTTATGAAAAAGCCCAAAAACTATTTGGAGACTGGTGGGGTCAATTTTTAAAATATTGCTTTATTGGATTAGGAGCGGCTTTTTTCTTAAATTTATCGGTAAATGTGCTACGGGCATATAATTGGGTTTTTACAGGAGACACCGTAACAGCATTAGTAAATTTAACATTTCAATTTATTATCGTAGTGGGATTTTTGGCAATAGGAATGCATCTTACATACAAATCATCCGGCCCCATAGCAAGCGCTGTTATGAGCGTTGCAACAAAAATAGCATCGGCAATTATAACGGGTGGTACATCTACCGCCATGGCTGGAATGAAAAGAACCGGGATTACCGATGGCCTAAAAGATGTTAAAAACAAAGTAGCTGATAGTCGTTTAGTTAGCTGGGGAAGAGATAAAATTTATGGCAAGGGCAAAAGTGAAACAGTGAAAAAAGATAGAGAAGCAAAAGAATTGGATCCAGTTAGAGAACAATTTAAAAACATAAAAGATGTTAAAAAACTTGCAAGCATAGCAGAAAATGGAACCGCCGCCGAAAGCGCAGTGGCCACCGAAATGTTAGCTAGAAACGGCACCCTTGATGCTATTAAAGATAAATCACAGCGTGACAGAATAGTAAAACAAGCTGTAAGCCAAGGGGTTTCAGCTAGAGATATTGCAAGTTTTGATCCTGATTATGCAACATTAAATAAGGGGGCAATGGCAGAGGCGCAAAGAAAACTTATTGGCACAACTGCTGTTGGTAGTGTTAATCTTGCCAACAATAAAACTGGCCGAGATCTTCAATACACCGAAGACGATATAGTTAATCCAAACAGTCTTTTGGGCACTATGATGAAAAAACAAGCTGAACAAATAGTAACTAGACAAGCGGCTTCTACTGCTGATAGAAAGTTTGCAACAGAGGCTTCAGATATAGACTTGCGTACCATGGTTGATGAGGGTGGCTGGAGAGGAGCAGCGGCTACAGATGAATTAACAAGAAGAGAACTTCTTCATACCAAGGAAACTGATCCAAATAAAATTGACCAACTATTGAAAGAAAATGATTATTATGGCTTAAGTACTAGGAGAAACTATCAGAAACAAGATATAAGAATGAATGCATTTGACAAGGAAGCTGTAAAAAGAATACAGAGCGAAACAGATTCTGATGGTATTCATATTTTTGGCGAAGACAGTGCAGCTAAAGAAGAAGTAGTTAGAAGAAAAGCTGAAACATTAAACGCGTATGATATAGAACGCCTTGACTCTTCGGTTTTGGGTGGAAAATACGGTGCAGTAATCGCTAGGCAAATTGCAAATAGCCCACAACAAATGAGAGCTGTTGACGACAAGGCAGGTCCAAAATTAAAAAAAGCGGTATATGCATCTTTGGTTGCCGATGTTGACGATCCAGAATACATTAAGAATTTAGCCCAAATTCCTAGCGCAATGATGGAAGATGCCATAAGTGGGGCTACTAAAGAAGTTAAAGAAGAAATTAGAAAGAGATTTTATACAACCAAAGCAATACATCGAGCCGGTAATTCTCCGGAGGGATTTAAGGATCTAGAAAAATATGTGCAAGGAGTCGGCACAAGTTCTGAGGAAGCAGAAAATTTAAGAGCATTTGTAACTGGCGCAAACAAATTACCCGAACAAAACATAGAAGAAGCAAAACCAGATGACACAAAGCCATATGATCCACAAATGCGACCAGGAGAAGGGTCTAAGATAGTTGGTGTTAAGGGGAATTTTGGAGAAATAAGAATGAGCCCAGTAGATGAAGCGAAAATAGAAAAAGATGAAACTACTGAAGCCTTGGGAGTAGTTTCTAAAATAGGTGGGGGCTATCTAAGTGAAGAGGAACAAAAGCAATTAGCAGGGGAAGTGGCAGGATTAAGAGCAAAAGTTCGCCGAAAAGAAATACTAAGAAAAAAGAGGGTAGATGAAGGTCAACTATCTCCAGGAGAAAGAGATGAATCTATAAAAATCCTAGATGAATTAAAAGAATACGGCATTGATGAACAGACACCATTTATAAGCCACAAAGAGGCTTATAATCATGTTGAAGCAAAAAAGATGAAACAAGAGGGCATAAAACTTACAACAAATGAGAGGGATGGTTTAATAGAAAAAATCGTTGATTTAAAAAAATCAAATAAATCAACTGCAAAACAATATGATGCTTCTGGAGTTCCTCCAACATTTCCTTCTTTTGGAGAACTAAAGGCAGTATTTGAAGATTCAAATAGTTTTAATAAAGATCCCAAGTATTATTCTGGAAGATTTGAAGAAGAAAAGAGAAAAATTCTAAGAGAAAAACTTACAGCAAAAAGAAGAGCAGCAAGTAAAGCAACAGATAAGGACAAGGCTCAAGATATCGCACAATGGGGAGGGAAATATGGTTTTAAAACAAATCCAATAGAATATTTAAAAAGAATAAAAGCTAGAATAGAAGGGAAGGAAGAATTCACTGATATGGAAAAAGCAAAAATAGCAGAAAGAATGATAGAGTTAAATAAAAGAATTAAAGAAACAGGAAGAGAATATATGAGCCTTGAAGATGCTTATGAAGTTATAGCCGATGAAATGAAGGGAGAAATTATGCAAGAAAAATTAAAAGAAAAAGGGTAATTTTATAAAATTATTTCTATGCAAGTTATATGAAAACAGAATATGTGTTAAACTTTTCTGACCAAATAGATCAAGCAATTTCAGAATTAGTTAAAAAACATAATTTAACTCTTAGCCAAGAAGATTTTTGGGATTTTGAAAAAGAAAATCCAGAAGTTGTTATATTTAAAGTGGCTAAGAAAATTGTAGCAATGGAAAAAGGAGTTACTATGAAAGATATAATAGAAATACTGAAAAAAGATTTATATATCGCTCAAGAAAAAGCAGATAAATTGGCTCACGATATAAAAAATAATGTTGTTTCCTTAGCCCAACCAGAAGAAGAAATAGAAGTTAAAAAAGAAGTGGATCAAAAAGAAAGATACAGGCAAGAATTGTTAAACAAAATAAGGGGGAATAGCAATATTCCTGTGCCAAAAGAGATGCCACCTGATTCTTATATTAAAAAAGTAGACATTTTGGATGTAGAAGAAAATGCAGAAAACATTCAACATGCCCAACAAAGAGTGACCAAAGAAGAGCCGAAACCACAACCAAAGCTAGAAAGCAAGCCAGATACTTATAGAGAACCGATTGAATAAATAATAATTAAGAGCATTACAAATGGCCCAATATCCAACTCCACAATTTATTGAACAAGAAGGAAAGATAATTTACTTTTTAACTTTCAAGCAGTTTTTTTTGCTTGTGGGAGGACTAAGTACTGCTATAGTATTTTATTATCTTTTGCCGTTTTATTTTTTTGTAATTTGTTCAATAGTAATAATGGGAATAGTTTCAGTAATAGCTTTTATAAAAATAGATAATGCTTCTTTAGTAACAGTATTTTTACACTTTTTTGGATTTTTATTTGAAAATAAAACCTATATTTGGGAGAAGAAAAAATCCCCATATCCATATAAAAGCTTAAACCCAAATTTACAAAGTAAAGAAAAATTGATTACAAGGCATGACAATCAAGAAATAAATACTACAAAACCATCCCATTTTTCAATATTACAAGCTAGTAAATTGAAGGAAGTTAAAAGAAAAATAGAAACAAAGAAGTGATTTTATATTTACAATTATGAACATTACGACACAAGAATTTTTAGAAATTCAAGACATTAAAGAAGGTGTTTTGATTTTAAAAAATAATAATATAAGGGGAGTACTAATGGTTTCCTCTATGAATTTTGCATTAAAATCAGACGACGAACAAAACGCCATTATTTATTCTTTTCAAAGCTTTTTAAATTCATTAGATTTTTCATGCCAAATTATCATTCAATCAAGAAAGATAAATATCACCCCATATTTGGATAGCATTAAAAATTTAGAAGAAAAACAGGATAATGAATTACTAAAAGCCCAAACGGGTTCTTATCGGGAATTCATAAAAGAATTGGTGCAAGGGGACTCAATTATGACAAAGAATTTTTATGTGGTAGTCCCTTACAGTTTAGTGGAAATATTCGGTGTAGGGGGCGTTACAAAACAATTTAATTTTTTGAATTTATTTAGTAAAGATAAAGCTAAAATTCAACAATTTAAAGATGATGACTTTGAAAAATCAAAAAATCAACTTTGGCAAAGAATGGAATTTTTAGCAATGGGATTAAAAAGATGTGGTTTAGATGTAATACCCTTAACCACCCCCGAATTAATTGAACTATTTTGGACTATACACCACCCTAACGAAGCTGAAATAGGTTATTCGCCAAAAATATCACCGGAATTATTGAAATAAATCCTAATTTGAAATTTATTTCAACAAAAATCCAAAATTCAAAAACCTAAATCCTAAACAAATTCAAATGAATGAAATCCAAAATTCAAAACCGCAATATGATTTAGAAGATAGAACTTATCTATTTGCTCAAAAAACAAGAGAGTATGTTAAGGCTCTTCTCAGAACAATTTCAAATATAGAATACGGAAAACAACTCGTTAGATCCTCCGGTTCACAGGCAGCCAATTATATTGAAGCAAATGAATCTCTAGGCAAAAAAGACTTTCTAATGAGAATAAAGATTTGCAGAAAAGAATCTAAAGAAAGCAGGTTGTGGTTAAATTTATCTGAACCATTAAAAGAAAATCAACAAGACAAAGAATCGCTCATTAAAGAATGCATTGAACTAATGAAAATATTTGGATCTATTTTAGAGAATAGTAAATAAAATATTAAATAGTTTTGGATTTAGAAAATTTGGATTTTGAATTTGTTTAGAATTTAGGTTTTTGAATTTTGAAATTAATTTTTTAATAATATTAAAAAAATACTAAAGTGAATTTTAATTTTTTAAATAAAAATAAAAGAAATATTGATATTGATGATAAAATATTTCAAGAAGAAATTCTTAATATAAAGGATGTTATAGCGCCTTCTTATGTTGGCATAAATCAAAACTATATAAAGCTTGGAGAAAAAATCGCCAAATCTTTTTTTATATTTTCTTATCCAAGATATTTAAATACCGGCTGGCTTTCTCCCGCAATAAACCTAAATGTACCAATGGATATATCTTTTTTTATACATCCGGTAAGCAGTGAATTAATTTTAAAAAAATTACGGTCAAAAGTTACCCAAGTATCTTCAGAATTAATGGAAAGACAAGAAAAGGGACTCATTCGCGATCCAGCTCTTGAAACCGGCTACCAAGATATTGAAAACCTTAGAGATAAAATAATAACCGCCCAAGAAAAAATGTTTAGATTTGGGCTTTATATTACCGTATATCAAAATTCAGAAGAAGAAATGCGTGAAGTTGAAACTACCCTAAGGTCAATTTTTGAACCTCGTTTAATTTATATAAAACCAGCTTTATTTAAGCAAAAAGAAGGCTTTATTTCAGCCAGCCCTTATGGAATGGACTTAATTGGCATTAATGTTCCAATGAACACAGAGCCGCTTTCAACTGCGTTTCCATTTGTTTCTTTTGACTTAAGCTCTAATGAAGGAATTTTATATGGCATTAACCGGCACAATAATTCACTTGTATTGTTTGATAGGTTCACCTTAGAAAACGCCAATATGGTTGTTTTTGCAAAATCCGGATCGGGTAAATCATACGCGGTTAAATTAGAAATTTTAAGATACTTGATGATGGATATTGATGTAATTGTAATTGACCCCGAAAATGAATATGAATTTTTAGCCGATGGCATAGGGGGTAATTTCTTTAAAATATCTTTGTCTTCTGGAAACCATGTAAATCCTTTTGACCTTCCTACCCCAGGCCCAGATGATAATCCAGAAGACATACTAAGGTCAAATATTATAAATTTGGTGGGACTTTTAAGAATAATGCTTGGAGGATTAACTGCTGAAGAAGATAGTATTTTAGACCAAGCCCTCACAGAAACTTACGCAATAAGAGATATTACACCTCAAAGTGACCCTGCTACCTGGGAGGAAAAAATACCACTAATGTCTGATTTTGGAGAAATTTTAGAAAATATGGAAGGAGCAGAATCTTTAGCAAGACGCCTTAAAAAATTTACCGAAGGGACTTTTGCTGGATTTTTTAACCAAAAATCTAATATTACTATTGATAAAAAATTCATTGTATTTGGAATAAGAGACATGGAAGAATCTTTAAAACCCATTGCTTTGTTTATTGTAATGCGATACATATGGAATATTGTAAGAACAAAAATAAAAAAGAGAATTTTAGTGGTTGATGAGGCTTGGTGGCTGATGCAATCAGAAGACGGAGCTTCATTTTTATTCAGCTTAATAAAAAGATGCAGAAAATACTGGATGGGAGTAACCACTATTACCCAAGATGTGGAAGATTTTATGGGTTCAGGTTATGGAAAGGCTATTATCACCAATTCATCTTTGCAAATGCTGTTAAAACAATCCACTGCGGCTATTGATGTATTAGAAAAAATATTTGATTTAACCAAGCAAGAAGAAGAATTATTATTAAGTGCTCCTGTTGGAGAAGGGTTGTTTTTTGCGGGTAAAAAACATGTATATATTAATATAAAAGCCAGCTATACAGAAGATCAAATAATAACTACCAGCCCCCAAGAAGTTGAAAAAATAAAAGAAGCAAGAAGAAAATTAAAATAATATAGTTTTACTGGCGATTAAAATATAGTAGTATTAAAGAATAAAGGTAATAATTTTTAAGCTAGTAATTTAGTAAAAATGAACAAAAAATACAAATACCCAATTATCATCATTGCAATAATAATACTGTGCTTTTTAGCAATCCAATACGCTTTTGCCCTTGAATTAACTTACCCTAATATTCCGGGTGGGCCAACTATAGGAGATGGAGTAGGAATTTCTTTAGAAACATATATTGGTTATATCTTTTGGTTTTTAGTAGTATCAGCTGGTGTAATTGGTGTCATAACTATAGTAATAAATAGCATTTTAATAATGGCTTCTATGGGAAGCCCGGTTGCGATTGGAAATGCAAGAAAAAAGATTTTTGACTGTATTTTAGGAATAGTTTTATTAATGATTTCCGTGATAGTATTTCAGACAATAAGCCCAGATTTTATAAACCCAAGCGTGGCAAGTTATGGAAGTCAAGGTGGACAGCTTTGGTATAGAACTCGCACTAGCACGCCTGGACCCATAGTTACTACCATAATTGATTATCAAGCAGCAAACGAACGAGAAGATGATATTTGGGATACTGGTGCTGATTTGGATCCGGGTCATATTTTTGATGGTGCGCCTCCTGGAACTGATGCTCTTGTTTATATTTGCGATTCAAGTCGAGGTGGTAAACCCCTTTTACTTTGGGTATATGATCAACCATATTTTCAAATAGACCGAACAAGAAATGCATCTGGATTGGGCAATTTAAGAGTTTGGGAATTACCATGTACAAGCCCCGATTTAAATAATATTCAACCAGCAAGCATAATGCTTCTTTTTGATCCATTCAGCCCAAATGATTCTTCTTCTACAATATATTCTTATATATCAAAAATCAAAGAATCTGGTATTTATTATTATTTAACAGAGGACTGCACCGGAATAAGCTCTTATGTACAAAAAGAAAGTGGCCTAATACCACCCTATGATTCCGATGAAACTCCCACTGCCAACATAACTCGATCAGTAAAAATTATTAGTGGTGCCGATCCAAAAGACCGCTATGGAGTTATTTTACAAAACGGAAGTGGTATGTGTTCGGAATTACAAGGGGGAGTGAATTTAGCAACATCAAATCCTTCGCTAATTAAACGGGACGAGGGTACCATATGTTTGTCCGTAGCCCCAAGCACATCTACATCTTTTGATGATAGATATTTTAATCCTAAATATGGAACCATTTTCCACTACAGAAACCAAACGCCTTCTAGTAGCCCTGCAATTATCTTTTTAAGCAAAAATTTTAAATATTTTTTATCGAGTAGTACTATAGATCGAGAACTTTGGGCACATAGAAATGGCGAGAATAGTCCACCCGATGGAAGTAGATTGGGAATACTTGATTATTGGCTATGGAGCGTTGATCATACAGCATCGCCAATAGGCACGGACCCACCCTCAACACAATTTACTTCTGATGCACCAGAGTTTAATCACTGTACTAGTAACGACAAAACATGCGCAAGAAGTATAGGGCTTGTAGAAAATAAAAGGAGTTATATGATTGTTCTTTATTCTAGATTTAGGCGTAATCTTGATGACAAAAAATGTAAAATTTATTACGGTAAAAAGAAAATAAGCTTGATATTTGATAATATCCTTGATCCAGAAAAAGAAAGGTACATATACATGATAAATATTATTCCTACTTATTAAAAATCTTCCTAAACTAAAAAACGGATTTAAAAATCCGTTTTTTAGTTTACTGTTACGCCTTTTAGCGAGGGCATATTACCACGCATCTATTTTCTCCATTGCCCTGGCTCCTTGTAATAACATCTTGTCTTTGAGCTAATTCGGTATGAATAATTCTTCTTTCATAAGCTAACATAGGACTTAACGCTTTTTCTTGTTTAGTTAACGCAACTTCGTTGGCTGAATCCCTTGCTAAGTTTTTTAAATATTCAACTTTTTTGTCTTTATAATTATTAATATCTAAATTCAAATAAAAAAACTTTTGGATTTTTTTATTTAATATTATCTTTACAATACGCTCTAGTTCAAATAAAGTCTGGCCATTCTGGCCTATTAAAAATTGAGGTTCTTCTAAATTTATATTTATGTGAATTATTTCTCTAGGTTCGCTTTGTAAAGGTAAAACAGTTTCATTGATACTATTAAGCGAATCAAAATTTTCGGTTTTTTTTTCTTGAGAGCTTTGCTTTAATTCCAAACTACTAACCACAACAGTCATTTTTTCAAACAACTCTTCAATAGTTTTTTTAATTATTACTAAATCTTGTTCTTCCATTTTTATTAATAGACTTACAAAGAAGGCTTATTTGGTTTATCTTTAAGAATAAAATACTGTTGTGCTATAGAAAACAATCCGCTTGCAATCCAGTAAAGGCCTAAAGCTGAGGGTAATTTTAAAAGGATTATTACTGTTATAAAAGGAAAAAAATAAACCATTTGTTTTTGCATCATGGCGGTCATTTGATTTTCTTTTGCCTGATTTTTATCCAATTTAGGCATAATCATTTTTGTTTGAAAAAATTGAACAATACCCGCAAGGAAGGCAAAAAATAAATTTGGCAAAGATAAATTTATAGCACCCAAGAATATTGGGTTAATATTAACTGGATTTGATACAAAACTATACAAATTATTAAGCTCTATAGATTTTAATCCATTATTAAACACACTATATAATGCAATTAAAATAGGGAGCTGAATCAATGCTAAAAACAATCCGCTAAATGGATTTATTTTTTCTTTACGATAAAGTTCTAGGGTTTCCCTAGCTTGTTTTTCTTTATCATTTTTATATTTTTTTTGTATTTCCTGTAATTGTGGTTGCAGTTTTTGAAGATTTTTTTGTGAGTTAAGGGATTTTACCGAAAGGGGATAAATAATAACTCTTATAATGATTGTAAGAAGGATAATTGCAATACCAAAATCATGCCCAGGCAGATAATTATAAATTAACACCAATGCATTAAAAAGAGGCTGGTATAAAAGAATATTAAAGACATCTACTAAAAAACCAAACATAGTGTAAAAAATTATTATATTTTATTTAAAAATTTATCGACAACTTCTTGTAGTTGCAAAAATTCTCTTTTCTCAATTCCTGGCAAAGTTATAATAACAATATCTGATGGTTTAGCCGTATTAGTAACCTGATTTTTTAATCCTTTAAAAACTGCCTCTCGCAGCCTTCTTTTAACTTTATTTCTTATAACAGCTTTTTTAGAAATAGTTTTACTAACCACAAAACCGAAACGGCTTTCTTTTAGATCATTTTTTAATATTTTAAATATTAAAAAATCAACTTTTATGCTTTTTCCTTTCTTAAAAACCGAGTCAAAATCTTTTTTTTTGGTTAACCTGTTTATTTTTGGCAACACTTAAGTTGAGATGGTTACAAAACTCGCTTTTGAGGATAAATATGGAGTTTTGTAACCAGCTCATTACACGCTTAATTTCTTCCTTCCCTTAGCCCTTCTCCTTTGAATAACCTGTTGACCCTTTTTTGTTTGGCTTCTCTTTAAGAAACCGTGTGTTCTTTTTCTCTTTTTCTTTTTTGGGTTATAAGTGAAACTCATTGTTTTTTATATTAATAATATTGTATAGTGTAGTATAAATCCTTAAATCACCAAATACTCTATAAAAAGACTGTGAAAGTATTTTATAACTCAAGGATAATATTGTTAACTTACCAAAAAAAACACATTTGGTCAAATAGCGTTTTAATTACAAATTTAAAATTTCTAATTAAATATATTGTGCGTCTGTATTTAAAATATCACACAATTTATCCACAACTTAATAACATATGTGTATATTTTGTTTATATTTGACAAATAAACAACAAAAAGAAAAAATAGACTATTAAATATTTAATCAAAAAATTATGGACAATAGTGAGCTTTGGCAATCAGTTTTGGCGCAAATGCAACTTTTTATTTCTAAGGCAAATTTTGCAACCTGGTTTCAAAACACTGAAATAACATCTAAAGAAAATGGAAAAATAGTAATTTCGGTTCCAAATGCCTTTTCTAAAGAGTGGCTGAATAATAAGTATTACAAGTTAATACTTAAAACAATGCATGACATAGACAACACTATCAAAGAATTAGAATTTAAAATTAACCCACAACCATCAAAAAACTTTGAAACAAAAGAAAAACTAGAAAGTGATATAAATATAGAACAGTTAAAATTTGATGAGTTTAAAATTAACAAAGAAACAAATCTTAACCCTCGTTATACCTTTGAAAATTTTGTAGTAGGTGGATTTAATGAATTGGCTCACGCGGCAGCTTTAGCAGTATCTGAAAACCCAGGACACACCTACAACCCCTTATTTATATATGGAGGAGTTGGATTAGGCAAAACCCATTTAATGCAGTCAATTGGGAATAAAATAGCCAGTAATAATAAAAAAAATAAAGTAAAATATATTCCTTCTGAAAAACTTGTTTCTAATATTGTTTCAGCTATTAGGAGCAATAGCATGGAAAGCTTTAAGGCTAGTTTTACCCCTATAGATGTGCTCATTATTGATGATATACAATTTATATCGGGAAAAAACAAAAGCCAAGAAGAATTTTTTCATGTGTTTAATTCTTTATATGAAAAAAATAAACAAATCATCCTTTCGTCTGACAGGCCCCCCAATGCCATATCAGAGTTAGAAGAAAGGCTTAAATCAAGATTTGGAGGCGGGATGACTATTGATGTAAGCCTACCTGATTATGAAACAAGGCTTGTAATACTTAAAACCAAACTTCAAGAGAAAAATATGGAATTACCAGAAGATATTTTAGAATACATCGCCTCAAATGTTAAAAAGAATATCAGAGATTTAGAGGGAGCCTTAAATAGCTTATTAATTTACCATAAAATCAACAACAATGTGTTGAATTTAGAAGTTGCAAAAAAGCTATTACGAGGTTTTGTATTTTCTCCCTTTGATGTTGCAAACTATAAAAAAATAATTGAAACGGTTGCTAAATTTTATAATTTAGATGAAAAAAATCTTTTTGACCAAACAAGACGCAAAGAAATTGTAAGACCAAGACAAATAGCAATGTTTTTATTAAGAAAAGAATTAAAATATTCATTTCCTGCAATTGCAAGAAAATTTGGGGGCAAGGATCATACTACAGTCATATACGCATACAAAAAAATACTACAAGAAAGTGAAGAAAATAATAAATTAACAGAAGAATTAAACCTTATAAAACAAAAAGTGTATAGTGGATAAAATATTACTTTGAATTACGAAATGCCCTTTGGAAAGCAAATTTCTGGTCTTTTCTCCAAATTTTAGTTGAAAACCCGCTATAATTATTTTACCTAGCTTACTAGGTAAAATAATTCTATCAAATTTTCATTCTAAAATTTGAAAAAAATACCTAGAAAGCATTTCGTAATTCAAAGTAATTAAAAAAATAGAATATATGGTGGATAAAACACATAACAAACTATCTATAAAAAATTATAAAAATAATTCACATATTTTATTAATATATTTTTAGACTATTTTATTCACAGTTTATTTTTTAAAAATTTACACATACGACAATATAATAAAAATTTAAAAATTAACAAAAATCACTACCCTAATAACAATAAGATATTTAATATATTATATATTATTATGAAAATAGAAATCTTAAAGGAAAATTTAAAAAAGGGGCTTAATATTACCGAAAGAATTATTGGTAAAAATATATCTTTGCCTATTTTAGATAATATTTTAATAACTACCGAAGATAGTTTTTTAAATTTAATTTCTACTAATTTAGAAACTACTATTAAGTTATGGATTTTAACTAAAATTATTAAAAAAGGTAAAGTGGTAATTCCTGCAAAATTCCTTTCTAATTATGTTTCTTCTTTGCCAAACGAAAAAATTACTATTGAAGAAAAAAGTCAAAATCTCTATATTGAATGCAGTAATTTTAAAACCCAAATACAAGGATATAATCCTGAAGAATTTCCTATAATACCTGAGTTTTCAAATTTAGAATATTTAGAAGTTGATAATAAGAAATTTTGCCAAGGTCTTTCACAGGTAATTGATATTGCAATGCCATCACAATCAAGACCCGAAATATCTGGTATTTATTTTAATTTTAATAAAAATAATATTAAAATCGTTGCAACAGATAGTTTTAGGTTAGCAGAAAAAAATATAGTATTAGAAAGTCCTGTAAAAAAAGAGTATTCATTTATTTTACCCCAAAGGCCCTCAAGAGAAATTATGAGTATTTTAGAAGATAAAGAAGGCGTGTTAAAAATATACTTTTCTGGCAATCAAGCATTGTTTGAATTTCCTATGGAAGAGATAAAACATCCTCAGGTGCAAATTATTTCTCGTTTAATTGAGGGGGAATATCCTAATTATCAAGAAATTATTCCTAATAAATTTAAAACAAATATCGTATTAAAAAAAGATGAATTTTTAAATCAAATAAAAACGGCTTCGTTATTTTCAAATAAAACTAATGAAGTTAGGCTTTCAGTTAAACCAGAGAAAAAAGAGGTAGAAATTTTTGCCAAAAACACCGATATTGGAGAAAATAGGTCAAGTGTGCAAGCAAAAATTGAAGGAGACGCAATAGAGGTTTCGTTTAATTATCGCTACTTAATAGAAGGGCTTTCAAATATTAAAAGTTCAGAAGTTGCATTTAATATAAGCAAAGAAGAGGGGCCATGTATTTTAAAGCCAGTTGGAGATTCTAGTTATGTATATGTAGCGATGCCCATTAAGTCTATATAAAAATCAAAAGCAGTTAGAAATTTATATTTAAAACAAATTAAAAACCCTGTAAAAATAACAGGGTTTTTAATTTGTTTTTTAAGGTGTAGTTTTTGATAATGATAACCAATTTTTAATGCCCTCTTCAAAGAAAGGATACAAAGGATCATTATTAGGATCTTGTGGTGGTGGACCTAGTGGGTCCTTTCTATTAATGTAGTGTAAAATACTGTGAGGTTCATCTGTTTTTGGAAATTGGCCTAATAACACAGGGTTTATATCTTTTACGGCTGCGGGTTTTGTAAAATTTTCTTTCGGTAAAGAGGTAATCGCTTTTTCCATGACTTTTCTCCAAACTGGAGCCGCCAATCCAATACCCGTTTTTTTATTTATAGAGGCATTGTTATTATTACCCACCCAAACACCAATTGCAAAAGAGGGGCTATATCCCATTGTCCAGGCATCGTTAAAATATTGGGTAGTTCCTGTTTTAGCAGCAACTTGATAATTAGCAAAATGCAAAGCATTATTTACTCCAAAAATAGGGGCTCTTGCGTTGTTATCTGATAAAATACTATTAATTTGCCTAGCTATTTGAGTGTCTAACACTTTAGTTGATTCTTTGGTATTTTTTTCAATAATGTCACCATTGCTATTTTCTATTTTTAAAATGCTTACAGGAGGTGTTTTAAGCCCTTCTGTGGCAAAAATTCCATACGCAGAGGTTAATTCCAATAAGTTTACTTCGCCTCCCCCTAGCACCAAAGATAAGCCATACCTTTCAGGTTCGTTTAGGGTTGTAATGCCAAAATCTTGAGCTGTTTTGAGGCTGTCTTTTAATCCGGTTAAATAAAGAAGCTCTACTGAAGGTATATTGAGAGATTGTGCCAAAGAAGATCTTAAAGAAACCATACCTCTTTCCAATCCATCATAATTTTGGGGATGATAACAAGCTAAACCATACCTGTCTTTTTGTTGGCTGGCATCTTTACTGCAATTTGGATTAAATTCTGTTTTCACATCCCATAGTGCTGTATCTGGCGTATATCCCTTTTTAAATGCGGTTGCGTACACAAAAGGCTTAAAAGAAGATCCTGGTTGTCTAAAACCCATAGTTGCAACATCAAATTTTGCTTCAAATAAACAAGTTTTACCTGTTTTTTGATCACATCCTTCAGGATAAGATTTTTCAAAATAATCCTTTGATCCAACTAAAGATAGTATTTCTCCTGTTTTTGGATTTATCACTACGAGCGCAGTGTTGTTTGCATTAAATTGCACATTTGTTTTATCTGCTTCTTTTATTGTTTTTTCAGCATAATCTTGCAATTCCCAATCTAGGGTTGTGTACACTTTCAATCCCTTTTCTTTTAAAAAATCTTCTCCATATTTTTCCTCCAGATATTTTTTCACATACATTACAAAGTGGGGAGCTTTTATTGAAACAAGATTTTCAGAAAATTTTAATTCTTCCTGTTTTGCCGCTAATAATTGTTCGTTATTAATATATCCCAATTGCTCCATTCTTTCTAAAATATAATCTTTCTTTTGTAAAAGCAGATCTTTGTGTCTCCCGTATGGCGAATAGTAGCTTGGAGCTGGTATTAGCGCTGTTAAGGCAGCGGCTTCTGCTAAAGAAAGTTCAAGTGCGGACTTATTAAAATAAGTTTGGCTGGCTGACTCGGCGCCATAGGTGTTTACTCCAAAAGGGATTTTATTTAAATACCAGTCAAAAATTTGATCTTTAGAATATCTTCTTTCTAATTCTATGCTTAACACTAATTCCCTTATTTTTCTTGATAGTGTTTTTTGTTTTGTTAAATACACCGAACGCACAAGTTGTTGGGTTATAGTTGACCCCCCTTGACTTACTGACTGTAGTTTTAAATTAACCAACACTGATCGAATAATTGATCTTAAGTCTACTCCTTTGTGCTGGTAAAATCTTGCATCTTCCGAAGACAATACTGCATGCTTTAAATTATCTGAAATTTTATCAAAGGCAACGATTGCTCTTTTTTCTTCTCCATAAATATCATATAAAAGAGTGTCTCCTGTTCTATCGTAAATTTTAGTTGATTGTATAAAAGGAGTTTCGGTGAATTTTTCGGGACGAGGCAGATTATAGGTATAATAAAAAAATAAAAATAATATGAAAATACAAAAAGCTAAAAACAAAAATAGCATGTATTTAGCAATAATAACAACAAATAATTTGCCCCTTTTGTTTTTTAGGGTTATTATTTTGTGAAAATACTTTTTTGTTTTTTTCACAAAAACAAGATATTTTTTTAGCAGTCCCTTAAATTTATTTTTTTGCATATTTTACTTATTATACTTTAAAGTACTTATTATGCATAATACCTTAAATTACGAAATGACCATAGAAAATGCAAGTTTTTGCTATTTATTGTTAATTTTGTCTCTGGCTTTGTAAAAATGTAAAAAGGTAAGCGTAGTTACCTTTTTATATTTTTCCTTCACCAGAAACAAAATTCCCTAATAAATAACTAAAAATCATTTCGTAATTTAAGGTAATTCGTAATAAAAAAACAGCCCCCGATGGGCTGTTTTTTTATAATAATCAATATTATTCTTCCTCTTCAACAGGTGTTTGGTCGTCATCGTCTTCTGCATCTGGGTCTTTCTCGTCTTCACCTTCTTCGTCATCTATATCTGATACAACACTATCATCGTCAGTATCATCAGATTGGCTTATAAGATTATTTAAAAAATCCTCCTCCATAGTTTTTAATGAATTTTCAATTTTCAATGACCAATTTTCAATGAATTTTCAATTTGTTAATTATCAACGATAATTTTGTCATTGATAATTAGTTAATTAAAGTTTGATTGATAATTGATAATTTGATAATTGATAATTATTTTATTATCTTGTTCCTATTATATTTTTTCACAAACTATTGTCAAGGGCTATGTAGATTTATTAATTAAAACCTTTCAAAACTGCACAAAGGGCTACCCCTAACGCATCTGAAGCATCGTCTTTTTTTCTACTTTTTTCTTTTAAATTGAAATTACTTAAATCAAGTAATTGCCTAGTCATGCTTTGTACTTGTTTTTTTTCTGCCCTTCCATAACCAACTACGGTCATTTTAATTTGCAAGGGAGTGAATTCACAAATAGGTATATTTCTATTGGCCGCAGTAAATAAAATAACCCCCTTAGCCTGGCTCACTGGCATAGCGGTTTTAAGATTTTTAAAAAAATAAAGACTTTCAACTGAAATTAAATCTGGCTTGTGCTTATCAATTAATACATTAATTTCATTGTGGATTATTTTTAATCTCTCTCCCGCAGAATCAAATTTTGTGGTGGAAATACATCCAAAATCAATAACTATTGGTTTTTCATTTCTATTTTGTTGTAAATGTTTTGGGATTTTTGTTGAAATAACACCATATCCGGTAGTTGCAGTTCCTGGATCTATGCCTAAAATAATCATGTTTTTAGATTAGAATAAATATTTTGTATGGCATCATTTTCATCTAATGCCTCAAAAAGTTTCTGTATTCTTTCCTTTTCTTTATCCGATACCACAACTTCCTCTTTTGCGGCTAAATCTAAAGAAGAGCTTTCAATTTTTATATTTTTTTCTTCTAGTATTTTTTTTGTTTTTTCTAAATCTTCAGGCTTTGTATAAATATCAAGCATATTGTCATGGTGGTTAAAATCTGTTGCTCCAACTTCTATTGCTAACATTTCTAATTCTTCTTTTGGTGTATCTTGGCAGTGTATTGATATAGAACCCTTTTTATCAAACATCCACCTCACCGATCCTTCGCCGGCCATTTTCCCTTCGTATTGGCCTAAAATACCCTTTATTTCGCCAAGGGTTCTATTTTTATTATCGGTAATACCCTCTATTATAATTGCAATGCCGCCTGGTCCAAATGCTTCAAAAGAAACTTCTTCTAAGTTTTCTCCAGCCAATTCCCCAGTACCCTTTTTAATAGCCCTTTCAATATTTTCTTTGGGCATATTAAATTCTTTAGCTTTTTCAATAGCCGCTTTTAGTTGGATGTTGTTCGCTACATCAGGGCCCTTATCTTTTACAGCAATAGTAATAACCCGTGCCATTTTAGAAAATATTTTTCCTTTTTTGGCGTCATTAGCGTTTTTGGTGGCTGCAACAGTTTTAAAATGACTATGTCCTGACATGAAAATTAGAATAATTTTCACCGAGCACAAAATAGTTTACTATTTTTGTGCTTGGTTATACTATTTTTTAAATATTTTCAACTTTACTACAAGAATTATTATTCCAGAAACGATAGCAACTGCGAGGGCAGTCAAAAATAAAAACCAAGGGTTTGTTTTGGTTAAAGATGTAACTCCATCGGTAATGCTTGCGGTGTTAAAGTTAGTATTTGTTTTACTATTATCAGGTTTTTCTTTATTTAACAATACTATTTTTTCAAAAGAGCTTGCTGATATATTATTTATTGATCCCGGAGTTGTATTTTCGGTCCATGTAAAGCCAGACAGTGTTTTGCTATAAGATTGGTTTTTAGAAGCTTCTTTATAAGAAGTTGAATCGGCTATTCTCCCATTTGGTAAAATTAAATTTATAACATCTTCATCATTGTTTAGTGTTATTTTTGTTTGGCTTCTTTTTAAAACCAAGTACCCATTACTTTGTAATATAGTATTTTTTGGGAGCGTGTAATTTGTTATTGCGCCCTTTGTATCTTGTAGTTTCCAGTAAGATATATCAACAGCAAAGTTATTGTTATTATATAATTCAATCCATTCGTTTGTGTCATCGGGGCCTTCGGGAGCCGGCATTATTTCGTTAATAAAAATTCCATCAGGGTATGTGGTTGGCTCTTTTAAGTTTTTTATTTCTTCTGGCACTACTGGTTTTATTTCTAAAATTTCTATTAATTGGATAATACTATTTTCGCCTCCAGGAGTGCCCCCGGGATTTTTGCTAGTTTGCCAATTACTATTATCAATTCTTTCCATGGTTTGTTTTGTAGTGTTATCTCCTGATGGCCATTTTGAGCTAAATCCTAAGTGATCAATTAATATGCTTGAGTTTTGATATAATTCTAAGGATTGTCCGCTATTACTAAGCGCCCCAGTATAAATAATATCTGCCTTAATATTCATTACAGAATTTTCATCGGTTCTTTCTAGTAGGTAAAATCCATTAGCGGGTATTTTTCCTGTTAAATATATTTTTATTTTTTCATCAGTTGTTTTTAAAAACCATCCCTCTAGGTTTATATCTTCATTAGTATTGTTTTTTAATTCTATCCATTCATCATTTGCCGAAGTAACGCTTCCCATCCAGGCAATTTCGTTAATTACAACACTAGGAGTTTCAACTGAAAAAGCGCTAAGGGGCAAAATTAAAATGACAAAAAATATTAATAAACTACTACACTTCATGTTATTTGCCTTGAATTACGAAATGCTTTCGTAATTCACAGTAAATTATTCTGTGCTTTTTTATATTTTAATCCCAGGTGTTCATAGGCAAGTCGGGAGGCAATTCTGCCTTTGGGAGTTCTTTCTATAAGTCCGCATTGCATTAAATACGGCTCGTAGATGTCTAAAATAGTATCCTCTTCTTCCATTGCTGCGGCGGCTAAAGATTGCAATCCTACGGGCCCCCCATCAAATTTTTCTATTAAAGCCATTAAAATTTTTATATCCCCTGGTTCTAAACCCATCCTATCAACTTCCAGTGAATGTAAAGATTGTTCTGCAATTTCTTTTGTGATAATACCTTGGTTTTTTACTTGAGCAAAGTCGCGTGCTCTTTTTAATAATCTGTTTGCTACTCTTGGAGTAAAACGAGATCTTTTGGCAATTATTTTAATTGCCTCAGCATCAATTTGTATCTGTAAAATCTGGGCGGATTTTTCAACTATTTTTTCAATATCCTCAGGTTTGTAAAAATTAAGCTGAAAAGTGGCGCCAAAACGGTTTCTTAGAGGAGTTGATAAAAGGCCGGGCCGTGTGGTAGCTCCTATTAAAGTAAATCGGGGCAATTTTAACTCCATGGTGCGTGCCATTGGGCCTTTGCCTAAAATCAGGTTTAGCTTATAGTCTTCCATTGCAGGGTAAATATATTCTTCTACGCTTTTGTGCATTCTGTGTATCTCGTCTAAAAACAGTACATCGCCTTCTTGAAGATTAGTTAAAATTGCCGCCAAATCCCCAGCTCTTTCAATAGCAGGCCCTGTGGTAATTCTAATTTGTTTTCCCATTTCTAGGGCTACCAAGTGGGCGAGCGTGGTTTTGCCAAGCCCAGAATTGCCATAAAACAATAAATGATCAGGAGATTGATCTCTTTGTTTTGCTGCGGTTAAAATAATTTTTAAATTGTCCTTAATTTTTTCTTGGCCCACATAATCTTGCCATTTTTTGGGCCTTAAGGCAGAATCTAAAATATCATTGCCCGTACCTGGGTTTTCTATAATAGTACTTGACATATATATTGTTAGGTGATATAATTGATGTATCGATTAATTTTTACTATTTATACAAAAAATAGCTCTTGAGTTGGAGGTTTTATATGAATTTGTCTTAGTTTGGATAGTTTTGCTCCGGCTCAACTACTCCTCGGACAAACTCTTACTTATATCCCAGATATAATGACACCTCCAACTCCAGAGCTATTTTTTTATTTCTCTTTGTAATCGCTAGGCGCTTTTTGAAAAGCGCTTTTTCAGTCTTCTTCAACTACCTTCTTAACTTCTTCTAAAGTGGTGCGACCTAGTACAACCTCAATTAATCCAGATTGGTAAATAGTAATCATGCCATTTTCTATGGCTCTTTTTTTAATTTCGGAAACGGGGGGGTTGGTTAAAATAAATCTTTCCATATCTTCTTCAACTAAAAATACTTCAAACAATCCTCTCCTATCTTTATATCCTGTAAAATTACAGTCCTTGCATCCTTTGGCGGATATTTTTGGAATTTTTACTTTGCCCGCCATAGCTTCAGCGACGGCGGGTAGAGTTTTTAATAATTCTTTTGGAAGATTTTGTAGTCCCTTTTCTATTTCTAATAATTCTTCTTTCAAAGGAGATGCTAGCGTTGAGCATTTACTGCACACCTTTCTTACCAATCTTTGCCCAATAACCATTTTCAAAGAAGAAGCTATAGACGAAGTTTCCATTCCTAAGTCAACTAGCCTTGGGATAGTGCCAGCGGCGTCATTGGTATGGATTGTTGATAATACTAAGTGGCCAGTTAACGAAGCTTGTAGCGTAATTGAAGCAGTTTCTGCATCTCTAATTTCACCAACCAATATTACATCAGGATCTTGCCTTACAATAGACCTTAGTCCTTCTGGAAAATCATATCCTTTTTCTGGCGCCACCTGGGTTTGCGAAACCCCCTTTATATGATACTCAATCGGGTCTTCAATGGTGATTATTTTTATTTCCGGATTTTGTATTTTCATTAAGAATGCATATAGAGTGGTAGTTTTTCCAGAACCTGTGGGGCCGGTAATAATAATCATTCCGTTGGGTTTTTTTATTTCTTTTTGAAAAATTTTGTATAAATCTTCTCTTAATTCTAGCGATTCTAAACCAACTAAATTTTTAGGGTTTAAAATTCTCATCACGATTGATTCGCCATATTCAGCCGGCAAGCTGGATGTTCTTATTTCAATTAATAAATCTTCTATGCTAATAGTAAATCTTCCATCTTGGGGAGTATTGGTAATATTTAATTTAATTTTTGATAAGAGTTTTATTCTTGAAAGAAGGTTATGGTATATGTTTTGGTTAAAAAAAACAGCATCTTGCAAAACTCCATCAAGCCTTATTCGTAATCTTATTTGATTCTCTTGAGGTTCAATATGAATATCAGAAGCGCCAAGGCTTATGGCTCCAAATAAAACCACATCCAAAAGATTGGTGGTATTTTGGCTTATGTGATCTTCAATTTTTTTTCCAAAGTCGGCAATATTGGCAACAGATTTTTTAATTTCTTCAATTATTTCAGGCGGAATTGCTACCGAGCCTAATATTTTTTTAGCATTTTCTTCCATGTAATTTTTTATCAATAATAAATATTCTAATTACTAGCCATATTAATTAAATGCAGTATTTTATTTTTTGCCAAATCAATATCTGTTTCGTTTATTTCTAAAAATACCCAGCCGTCTTTAGTGGTACCTGCCTGGTTATCGGCAATTTTATTTAATAAGTGTGGCTTTTTTGAGCAGAAGAATCCCTTTACCATCTTGGGCGAAGTATGACTTTTCCATAACACTAATAAGTCGCCCTGCATTCCCATAGTTTTTATTTTTTCTACGGTTGATTCAGCTTCTTTTTCTGAAAAATATTGAAAATCATCGGAATCTAATATTGAAAAAGAGGTGTTATTACTATCTGTTGATTTTAGGTTTTGAAATATTTTTTGTAAAAAATGGAGTTCTATTGGATTTGTTTTGTATATATTATCAATTATTTCTTGGTGATTTGCCCCTTTCTTTATTAAATCTGAGGAAATTTTAAAAACTTGGTCATTAGTTTTTATACTTGTAAAATTTTTATAATACATAATTAAACCCGAAAGAAGGCAATTAGCAATATTTTTTTTGATTACATTTTCATCAATTGATGTTATCAACCCCAATACTATTTCCGAGAGAGATGTGTTTTCTATAATATTAACAGTTCCAAATTTTTTATTTTTACCCTGAGTTTCGCCGAAGGGTTGTTCATTATTATCAATATTAATAATAGGACAACCAAGTAAAAATCCAAATGAGTCTAATTTGCCCTCTAATTCTTTTTGAAAGTCTTGTATTCCTAAAGTTATTACAAGGTCTGGTTTTGCTTCTGAAAAATAAAAATATATCTGGTCTTTTTTTAGAGTTCCTTTGTCTAAAGTTAAATATATTTTCAAATTATCTTCATTTTTTTCATAATAAATCTGCGACACATCGGCTTGAGCTCTTGGTATTGAAATCACAAAATTTTTTGGAGAAGATATAAAGTCTAAAGAAGGAGTTAAAAAACTTAATTTTTCAGGCAAATCCTCCATTATTGGGTTTACATTTTTATGTAATTCTTTTAATGTATAAAAAAGAGCCAAGGCGCTAGTTAAGCTTTCTGGCTCATTAGTTTGTGATGGAATTATGCAAATATTATTAGCTTCAGCTATACATTTTTTTGCTTCTTGTAATGATTCCATGGGGTTTATTTACTTTATTTCAAGCTAATTCATTTATATGCAAAAGTCAACTCTTCACTCAAAATGACATTTGAAGTATAGGTGTAACCCATTTTATTTAATTTAAATTTAACAAAAAGCTTAGAGAGTAAATAATATCAGCGTCATTTTGGGTGAAGAGTCAACTACAAAATGAAAAAAAATACCACTTATAATTTTCAACAGACACAAAAAATAGGGGAAAATTTGGCAAAACAAATTTTAAAGCAAAATTTAGGTAACATTGCGACAGTTTTAGGTTTACAGGGAGAGCTTGGCGCCGGAAAAACAACCTTTTTGCAAGGATTTGCAAAAGGTTTAGGTATTAAAGAAAAAGTAAATAGTCCAACCTTTGTTATTATGAAAAAATTTAAGATTCCAACTTCAAGCTTGAAACTTCAAGCTTCAAGCTTCAATTTTTTCTACCACATTGATTGTTATAGATTAAACAAGCCTGAAGAGATTTTAGATTTAGGTTTTAGGGAAATTATTTTAAATCCAGAAAATATAGTTGCCATTGAATGGCCAGAGAAAATAAAAAAAATAATGCTTAAAAATGCAATAGTAATTAAATTCAAACGCTCAAAAGAATCTTTTGACTCCACTCAGGGCGAAAATAAAAGAGAACTGACAATGGATAAATAAAATGATAAAATAAAATATGGCAAACGAAAAAAAGTTAATTATTATTGATTCCAGTGCGCTTTTGTATCGCGCGTTTCATGCGTTGCCTCCGTTAACTAATAAAAATGGCCAAGCAACCGGAGCGGCATATGGCTTTTTGCTGATTTTATTTAAAGCTATAAAAGATTTAAGGGCTAATTATATTGTTGCCTGTTTTGATACACCAAAGCCAACATTCCGCCACGAAAAATTTGATGATTACAAGGCTCATCGGCCAAAAACCCCAGATGATATTATCTCTCAAATACCCATTATCAAAGAAGTGTTAAAAAGTTTTAATATACCCATTTTTGAAAAGGAAGGTTTTGAAGCAGATGACTTAATAGCTACTATTGCTAAAAAAAATGAGGCTTATGCCCAAATTTATATTTTAAGTGGAGATTTAGACAATTTACAACTTGTTGATGAAAAAATAAAAGTATACACCTTAGGCAAAGGCATAAAAGATGCAGTACTATATGATGAAAACAAGGTGGTTGAAAGGTTTGGGGTTAGCCCTTTGCAAATGAACGACTTTAAGGCATTAACGGGAGATAGTTCAGATAATATACCCGGTGTGCCGGGTATTGGCAAAACAACAGCAGCAGACTTAATACAAAGATTTGGTAGTGTAAAAAATCTTTATGACGAGCTTTCAACAGATACCGCCGTGGTAAAACCAAAAATAAAAGAGGCATTAAAACAAAATAAGGAAAGCGCTTTTTTATCCCTGCAATTAGTAGAAACCGTAAAAGATTTAGAATTAGATTTTAATTTAGAAAATTGCAAATTTACCACATTTGATCAAGAAAAAGTAAAAACCATTTTTAATAACATGGGGTTTGCAAGCCTTATAGATAGGCTGCCTAGCTTAGTTTTTGATTAATCCGGTTAAATAATCTCGCCATTTATAAAATGGCGAGATTAAAATCCAAAGGATTTTATTTAACTGGATTAAAATAATTGTTTAGTGTAAAATTAAATTCAAAGTAACTATTAAATTAATTTTCATGTTGACGATGCCAAAACTTTCTTTAAAAATAGCCTATCCTATAATTATCGCCGGACTTTTTGTAATCGTTGCCTTTGTGGCATTTAATTACGGAACTTTAACCAGGGATTTTTATATTATTTTTTTCCTTCTTATTGTTTATATATTTTTATTTGGTTTTGCCACCGGCCAAAATTTTTCTTCACCCGTAAGAAAATTACTAAAATCAGCCGATAGTTTAAGTAAGGGTGATTTAAAAAGCAGATTTTATTTAGAAAGTAAAGATGAGTTGGGAGAATTGGCTAGGGTTTTTAATAAAATAGCTGATAACCTTCAAGAAAGCCGTTCTGAAACCGAGATGATGGAAAAATCAGTTGACATAAAAGTTCAAGCAAGAACCCAGCCACTAGAAGAAACGATAGATGCCTTAGAGCAAAAGATAAGAAACAGGACATTTGAAATTCAAAAAACATCTACAGAATTAGAAAAATTACAAAAACAAACCAAATTGAGAGAGATGGAATCTACAGAATTAAAAAACCAGGTAAATAAATTAAAAGAAGAATTAAACAAGGGGAAAAATAAAAAAGTTTCTAAGCTTACTGAAAAAGAGCCACCAGTGTGGTCAAAAAGTGACTGGGAAAAGTAAGTTAGGGTAATATAATTCAAGGTATAGTAATGCCAGAATTACCAGAAGTTCAAACAACCGTAGACGGTTTAAATTCAAAGGTCCTACAAAGGACCTTTATTGATGTGTGGTCGGATTGGAAAAAAATAGTTAAAAAACCAAAAGACTTTGAAGTTTTTAAAAAAGAACTACAAGGTAAAAAAATAGAAAAGATTTATCGCAGAGCAAAGAATGTTATTTTCGATTTATCTGGAGGATATTCTTTATTAATTCACCAAAAAATGACAGGCCACTTAATGGTTGCAGAATGGAAAATGGAAAACAATATGTGGAAGCCATTAAAATCAGGGCCTCTTGAAGAAAAAATAAATACTTTTTTGCATTTAATATTCTTTTTGGATAATAAAAAAATGATTGCATTGTCTGATGTAAGAAAATTTGCTAAAGCGGAATTATGGAAGACAAAAGATTTATTAAATTCAAAAGAGTTTAAAAGTTGGGGGCCCGAGCCGCTTCAAAAAAGTTTTACCTTTAAAAAATTTGAAGCATTATTTAAGGGTAAAAAGGGCACTGTTAAACAGATTATAATGAAACCCGAAATAATTGCCGGAATAGGCAATATTTATTCTAGTGAAGCATTATGGTGGTCTCGCATACACCCAAAAAAAGATATTTCAAAACTGAGCAAAAAAGAATTACAATCGCTTTATAATGCAATAAAAAAAGTATTATTAGCTGGAATTAAATTGGGTGGCGAAAGTTTTTCTGATTATAGGAATGTTGATGGCAAAAAGGGGCATTTTGATAATGAAAGACAAGTTTATAAAAGGGAAAAGGAAAAATGTTCTCGTTGTAAAACAATTATTGTCCGTTTAAAATTTGGTGGCAGAAGCGCATTTTTTTGCCCAAATTGCCAAAAGATATAAAAATATATTAGACCTACTGCGTAAAGGTTTTCGTTACGAAAATCAGCCTTCGGGATGCTCTGCTGATCAAGGAATGTTTTGATCTAGAAATTTCAAAAATTGACAAGGCTTATCCTCTGGATAAGCCACGAAGATTTTGGTAATTTATAGCCAAAAGATTCAATTTGCACCAGAAAAATCTTTACGCAGTAGGTCTATTGTGTAGATTAAATTTTAAATTACTATGGAAGGTTTTGAAAAAGATCCAAATCAAGGAATAAATCCAGAATATCAATCTGCCAAGGACATAGGTCTTACAGAAGTTTTTAAGGGAGAACCTGGATATGGCGATGCTTTTGAGGCAGTAATTTTTTCGTCAAAAACATTGCAGATTGATATAGAAAAGTTTGTTAGAGAAAAATTAATTCAACAAAATTGGTGGTTACAAAAATATTGGCAGGAAAAGGGTTTGCCAAAAGAACAAATTGATATAAAGATTGGAGAGCATGAAATTTCTTTGTATAACTTTAATGAACAATTACAGCGGCAACATTTAGAAGAATTAAAAAGAGCAGTAGAACTTTTGTCTACAGTAGAGGGTGAGCCGCTAAGAAGGGTAAAATATATACTTATTGATGATAAAAAACCAATAAATAAAAATACTGGCGAAGAAATGAGGGGGCATGTTCAGTACAATGATGATGTGGTTAGAATTTATCCAAAAGGAACAGATTTAAACAATGATTATAGGTCAGAAGAAAAAAATCCAAATTTTCAGGGAGTATCAAATTTTTTGGGAACCCTTATTCATGAATTTTTTCATAAAGTTGAAGGTGCAGTGGATTTGGTTATAGCTAATTGGTCAAAAAAATTTGGCTGGAGATTTACAGATGTGTCTAGAAACCTTGACGGTGGCGATTCTACATTATACGAAACCACTATGCCAGAAATATGTGTTTCTAAGTATGCCCGAGAAGTTGATCCACGAGAAGATCTTTGCGAAAGCGCGGTGGTCGCATTAACGAATCCAGAAAAACTTTATTCACGAAAATTAGATTTTATTAATAATTTACGAAAAGGTAAAGATATGCCTCCTGTTACAATGGGTCGCAAAGGAGGTAGTGATGTGAAAATTCCAAGAATAGTTTTGCCAGTAAAATATAAAACTATATTAAGTGATCCATTGTATTTTAAACCAAAAAAACAATTAAAATAGACAAAGAAGACGACGGAAGACGACGAAGACGACGCCCGACGTCGACTTAATTATGCCATACAGAAAAGAAGAATTTATTAATGGTGATATTTATCACATTATTTTAAGAGGTATAGATAATAATATTATATTTAAAAATAAGGATGATTTTTACCGTGGAATTTTTTCTATATATGAATTTAATAATTCTAATCCAGTAAGTATAATGAAGCGCAGAGAACAGCGTCAAAAAGAAAAAATATCATTACAAATAAGACGACGTCGGGCGTCGTCGGTTGATTTGTTGGAAGAGATAGAAAAACTCGAAATAGATATAAGGGAAAAATTGGTTGATATTTTAGCATTTTGTTTTATGCCTAACCATATCCATTTATTATTAAAGCAAATTACCGAAAATGGATTACATGATTTTATGGTAAAATTAGGAAGTGGATATGGAAGATATTTTAATCAAAAGCATCAGCGCAAGGGGTATGTTTTTCAAAACAGGTTTCGCTCTGTAATTATTAAAGACGATAATCAATTAATGATGGTGATTAATTATATTCACGCTAATCCCATTTCCTTAATCGAGCCAAATTTTAAAGAGCAGGGAATTAAAAAACATTCGATTGAAGAAGTTGTTAATTTTTTGAAAACAGGTCATCGGTGGTCAAGTTTTCCGGATTATGTAGGTATTAAAAATTTCCCCTCTGTAACAGAGAGGATTTTCGTAACAGAATTTATGGGTAAAGAAAAAGGCATAATAAATAATATGACAGAATGGGTTTCGTACAAAAAAGATCCATCTTTATATGGCGATGTTTTGCTTGAATAAAATAGACAATGTGCTTATTAAGAACGACGTCGGGCGTCGTCGGATCTTGTTGTTGGTTTTTCAGTTGGAAATTAATGAATTGGAAATTAATGAAAACGAATTACATTATGATTATATTTTTATATGGTGAAGATTCATATAGGTCAAAAGAGAAATTAGATGAAATAGTTGACCATTATAAAAAAATCCGCAAAAGCGGATTGAATTTGGTTTATATGGATGCCAACCAAGCCGACTTTTTAGAATTTCATGGCAATTTTACTATTTCTTCAATGTTTGGAGAAACAAAGCTTATTATTTTAAAAAATGTTTTTTCAAATAAAAAATTTCAAGAAAACTTTTTGGGTGAAATAAAAAAATTACAGGCATTAAAGGATATTATTGTGGTGTACGAATCAGAAACGGTTGATCAAAGATTAAAAATATTTAAGGTGTTAATAAAAGAATGTAAAAGCCAAGAGTTTGGATTATTAGATAATAAAAATGTAAAGTTGTGGGCAGTAAAAGAATTTGAAAAATATAAGACAAAAATTCACCCGGTTAAATCCGTTTCGCAAAGCGAAACGGTGTCTCGCGATGCGAGACAATTTAATCGGGTAAATGTTGATGCCTTAGATTTGCTTTTGTCATATGTTGGCAACGATCTTTGGAGGCTTTCAGGTGAAATCAAAAAATTATCAAATTTTAAAAATGGGCTTGTGGTAAAAAAAGAAGATGTGGTTTTGTTGACAAAGCCAAAAATTGAAACCGATATTTTTAAAACCATTGATTCTTTAGCTCAAAAAAATAAACCGCAGGCACTTTCTTTATTGCATAAGCACATTGATGGAGGAGATAATCCATTGTATCTTTTTTCAATGATAGCTTATCAATTTAAAAATTTACTTGTAATAAAAGAGTTATCAGAACAGGGGTTAATGTATGCCTCTATTGTAAAAAAAAGTGGTTTGCACCCTTTTGTAGTCAAAAAGAATTATTTTACATGCAATCAATTTTCATTCGAAGAATTAAAAAAAATATATAAAAAAATATACCAAACTGACTTAGATATTAAAACAGGAAAAATAGAAATGGAAACAGCGCTGGATTTACTGGTATCAGAAATCTAGGCGACACCAATTTACTAATGACACACGAATTTACTAATAAAATCGAACTAATCCATCCGGAACTATCTTATAAGATTTCTGGAGTTTTATTTAAGGTTCATAATAAGTTAGGTAGGTTTTGTAGAGAAATCCAATACGGAGATCTTTTAGAAATAGAATTGAAAAAGGCTAATATTTTTTTTGAAAGAGAAAAAATATTACCAATTGAAATTATTAACAAAAAAGATGCAAGCAATAAAGTAGATTTTTGTATTGACGATAAGATTTTACTTGATATAAAGTCTAAAAAATTTATTACAAAAGAAGATTATTTTCAAATGATAAGATATTTAAAATTTTCGAAATTACATCTTGGTTTAATAGTCAATTTTCGTAGCACCTATTTAAAACCAAAAAGAGTTATTAATTTAGATTAATAACTCTTTTAATTAGTATATTAGTGTGTGATTTATAAATTAGAGTCGCCCTATGGCTTTAGCCATTCGAGACTTCCTTCTTGAAGCATTATTTTTTTTAATAACTCCAATCTTTGCTGCTTTATCTAAAGCCTCATATACTTTAGGCAACAGCTCTTTTGCCTCTTTATTTTTCTTTTGTAAAACTAAAGACTTAGTTTCTTTTACAAGGCTTTTTATTTTGTTGATATAAATAAGATTGTGAATCCTATTTTTTTTATTTTGTCTGATAGCTTTTTTAGCTGATTTTATGATTGCCATTTTATTGGGTACAATGTTTAGGGGCTAGACAGAGAATATAACGACTAATACTTGTTTAACAGTTTACAATAATATGATAAAATATAGCAAATGATTGTTGGTTTTGCAAGGACTTGACATTATATTTATATATGTTATAATTAAGAAATAGTTAAGTTGGTGTATTTCTTAATTTTATTCACTCGTTCTAAATTACTAACGAACATTAAAAGTATTTTGTAGTTTAAAGTAATTTTTAAATTATATGATAGACATAATAAGAGAATCAGAGTCTTGGCCAGGGTCAGAAAAACTAATTACCATAGAAGATTTGGGTAAAGCTAAAACTATAAAAGAAATTGATAGAATGTTTGAAATACTACAATTAGAAATGAATGCACTCATTAAGAATCTTGGCGAAAGCCAGCAAAAAGAAGATAGGCTTAAGGAAATTGGAGAAATGATAATTATCGGGCAGAAAATAGCAAAAAAAATAAGTGATAAAATAAATTTGGAATTGAAGGAACATAATCAAATTACAGAAAATGATATAAAAAACGCCACTACAATAGAAGAGCTTGAAAAAATGATTGATTTATTAAGGAGGGAGGTTGAGGCAATTTATCAAACTATTGGCAATGGTATAGCCAGTGAGACTCAAGAAAAAAGGCTTAACGAATCTGTAAAAATAGAAAAGATGGCTTTTGGAAAGATAGATGAAATTAAAAGAAAAGAAACGGAAAAAAACTAGGTTAGACCTACCGCGTAAAGGTTTTCGTTACGAAAATCAGCCTTCGGGATGCTCTGCTGATCAAGGAATGTTTTGAGCTAGAAAAATCTTTACGCAGGGGGTCTATTATAAAAAATAAATAATAGGTTTGGTTAGGATAAATAGAAAATTATCATTAAATTTTAAACTAATATGAGAGGGGGAGAAGAACCAAAAATAACAGAGATATATCTAGACCAGGAGCCAGAAAATATTACAAGTATTTTAGGTATTTTGAGATACTTTGGAAAACCCAAAGAATTAACAATAGAAGAAATGATAGTTGCCCTAAAGGGAATTAACCAAGAGTATTTAGATACACACAACAGGGTTGATTTTAGCGCCAATGAAATAAAGAGATTTGATGAAGTCGGTGCAATACTACTTGAGATGTCAGGACAATCAAAAAAGGAAAAAGTTAAAATTTTAAAAAGATTAATTGAAGCAGATAAAGAAAAACAACGAACTGAAGCTACTATTGATGCAGCGAGACAGGGTTTAGAAGATTTAAAGAGAAGAGAAAAGTTAGAATCAACAACCCATCCCGAGATGCCCACTGAAACAGTTTTAGATTCCAAACCCGAAATAGAATCAGGAGAAAAATCACCAAAACCTGGGAAGAAGAGTCTTTTAGATGCTTTAAAAAGACAAGTACGGGAGAATGGAGAAGAGGAAACTAAAAAAGATTGGCAAGAAAGAACTAAAAAACTTCTTGAGCAATTGCAGGGCAGGAAAGTTTACTATTTTTCTAAAGCTGGGAAACAGCAATATTTACAGCTTGTTGTTGAAAAAGATAAAAAAATAAAGATAGGGGCTGATAATATGGGAGAGCAATTATTGAATTTTGCAGTCTTTAATTTAGACGGATCCTTTGTTTATAATAAAGATGGAAAACAAAAAGTAATACCACAAAGAATTGAGACAATAAAATATCGAAATTATGAGGAAGTTGAACCAGATGAAGAAGTTGGTAATGGTGATTCTTTGCGTGGTGAAAGTCTTGCTATGTTTAGAGAAAATGGGGAATTTATTGAGTGTAAGGTTTCAAGAGATTCTGATAAAATAGATAGCCATTTTTATTTTAAAGGTAAAATTGATAATAAACCAGTTTCAACATTATTAAGGAGTAAGATAGTTGAATATGTAGATGATGATGGGGTAGTTGGTTACGCCAGAAAAACTAAAGAGAGGCCATTATTAGAATTAACAGAGCCTTCGGGTGACAAAGTAGACAAGAAAAAGCCCGATTCTAAAGATGCCTCAGAAACAGAATTAGTAGTGCCACAAGTAATGGATGAGTCAGTATCACAAGATAAAATAGACTCTACAAAATCAGAGTTAATTGAGGTCTTAAGAACAAAACTAATTACCAAAGAAGATATAGAAAATGCAGATACTGTAGAAGAATTGCAAATTATATTGAAAAATTTAGATGGAGAATCTATGAGGCTTATGATGATACGGCGTCGTGAAGAAAAAGATCAAGAAAGATTTAAAAAAGTGACAGCAATGACAACGGGAGTGAGATCAAAAATAAGGGAAATTAAAGAAAGTGGTGAGGGTGATACAAAAACTGATTTAGTAGAACCAGAATCGGTATCACCATCAAGAAAAAAAGACGATTTAGAAAAAAAAGAATTAAAACCAGCAAAAGTATGGTTAGAAAGAGATGAGAATACAGGTTGGCATTTAAAATCAAATAACCTTTCTAAAGCCAAATCCGAAGAGATAGCAAAAACAATCAATCAAGCTATAGAGTTTGCAAGAGATGATACAAAAGATGCTTTAAATCAGGGCATAGAATGGATGGAAATTAAAAATGCTTTTGAGGATTCATTTGAGTCGACATATAAAGCATGGGGATTGCCTGAAGAATTGAAAAAAGAAATGCATGATTTTCTATTAGAAAAATTAGAAAAAGTAAAAGATAAACATGCAAAAAAGACGGCGCCTAAAAAATTAAAAAATGAAGAGGACGAAGATGAGATTGGTGTTGAAATTACAGATGAAATGTTAATGCAAATTTTTATGGGGATAACCGAGGAAGAATATAACAAAATGTCGGACAAAGAAAAGGGAGCTTTCATAAAAAGGCAAATTAAAATTGATGAAGACAGATACGCTAAAAGAAAACAAAAAGCCAAAATTGAGAAGCAAAAGATAATAGTAGATACACATCAAGAAAATGAGGTGTTGTATGGGATAGAATCTGAACTTGAGAGAATTGAAGAATATAAAAAAGAACAAAAAGATAATCCGCCAAAAGGAGTTTGGGGTAAGATTTCGGGTTTCGCAAAAGGGAGTTGGTATACAGTTAAAAAAGTTGCATTGAATATAGAATATGAAAATGAAAAAGCGCGCCAAGAGATAAAAAAAGTAGCTACTAAAGGATTTTGGTCGGGTGCTTGGAAGAGTTCTAAAGAGCATGCTTCCAAAAATAAAAACCCCTTAATTTGGTTGGGGGGAGATGAATTAAGGGCAGCAGAAAAACCAGTTAAAAAACGCAGAGTAAAAATACCAAAATAGAAATTTATACACAATACATAAAAATATGGAAGAAAATTTTGATTCAGAAAAAACCCAAGAAATGCCAGTTTTAAATTTAGAAGAAGTATTAAAGGATGAAATAAAAAAATTGAAAGAAAAAGAAGAAAGATATAAAAAACTTTTATTTCTTATGCATCGCAGTAAAGAGCAACAAGAAGAATTTGAAAAAATCAGTGATGAAATAATAAAAGTTAAGCACAATATAGCAAACATTGAAAAACATAGATAAGTTATACATCAAAAAACAGCCCGCGGGCTGTTTTTTTGGTGTATATAAATTAAATTTATTTTTTTAATTTTTCAATTAAATCACGAAGTTCTGCGGCTCTTTCAAAATCCATATTTTTGGCGGCAAGTTTCATTTCTTTTTCTAGTAATTTTTTATCATTGATCATCCAAAATTCAGAAAGAGTATCTTCTTTTTTTGACAGGCTCCAGTTTTTAATATTTTTTATAATTGCCGTGGGGGTAATGCCGTGTTTTTTATTGTAATTTTCTTGTATTTTTCTTCTTCTATTAATTTCATCTATGGCTTCTTGCATTGAGAAAGTGGTTTTATCGGCGTATAAAATAATGCGCCCCTGTATGTGCCGGGCGGCTCTACCCATAGCTTGTATTAAAGTTGTTTTATTTCTTAAAAAACCCTCTTTATCAGCATCTAAAATAGCAACTAGGGCTACTTCGGGCAAGTCTAAACCCTCTCTTAAAAGGTTAATTCCTACTAACACATCAAACTTTCCTTCTCTGAAATTTTTTAAAATTTCTGGTCGCTCCATTGTTTTTATTTCGGAATGCATATATTGAGCTTTAATTTCTTTATCGGCTAAGTAGTCTGAAATTTCTTCTGCCAATCTTTTTGTTAAGGTTACTACCAAAACTCTATGGTTTTTTGCAACTTCTTTTTTTATCTCTTCTATTAAATCTTTTATTTGGTTTTCAGTTTTTTTAATTTTTATTGATGGTTCTAACAATCCCGTAGGCCTTACTAATTGTTCTACAATGTCACTACTCGATTTTTCTTTTTCGTAGTCAGCCGGAGTTGCCGAAACATATACTGTTTGTTTTTGGCGTTCTTGAAACTCTTGAAATTTTAATGGGCGATTATCTAGAGCAGACGGAAGCCTAAATCCGTAATTAATCAGCGTTTCTTTTCTTATTTTGTCTCCAATTGCCATTGCTCTTATTTGGGGAATAGAAATGTGTGATTCATCAATGAATATTAAAAAATCAGAGGGAACCTGCCCTGAGCTTGCCGAAGGGTTAAAATGGTTAAAATAATCAACAAGTGAAAAGGGAGCCGAGCCTGGTTTTCTAAATTCTAACTGGCTTGAATAATTTTCTATGCCTTGGCACCAATTATTTTCTTTCAACATTTCTAAGTCGTAGTTTGTTTTTTCTTCTAATCTTTGATATTCAACTAATTTATTTTGTTTTTTTAACACTTTTAATCTTTCCTGTAATTCTAATTTGATATTTTCAAGCGCAATATTTATCTTACTCTCTGGAGCTACCCAGAATGTGGCGGGGAAGATTGTGTATTTAGTATTAAGTATTTGGTATTTGGTATTTACGCCGGCAGGAGATTCAAGGATTTTTTCTATGCCATTGTTAGAAAATTCTACTTTTAATATTTTTTCTCCTGTTACAAGATATATTTCAATAGTATCCCCACGCACACGGAATGATCCTGGTTTTGCCTCAATATCATTTCTTTTGTATTGCAATGCAATAAGATGCAAAATAAAATCTTTGCGTTTTATTTTCTGTTTTGCTTTTATGATTAGCGAAACTGATTGGTAATTTACAGGAGATCCAATGTTATAAATGCAAGATACTGAAGCTATCACAATTACATCTTTGCGCGAAACAATATCTTGCACCGCAGAATGCCTTAGTCGGTCTATTTCTTGGTTTATTTTTGCATCTTTTTCTATATAAGTGTTTGTTTGGGGAATATAGGCTTCGGGCTGGTAATAATCATAGTAAGAAACAAAATAATGAACCGCATTATTGGGAAAAAATTCTTTAAATTCTTGGTAAAGTTGGGCCGCAAGTGTTTTATTTGGCGAAATGATTAGCGTTGGTTTTTGGCATTTTTCAATTACAGAAGCCATAGTAAATGTTTTACCAGAACCCGTAACACCTAAAAGAACCTGGTGATTTTTGCCAGATTTTAAGTTTTCGGTCAGTTTTTTAATTGCCTGCGGCTGGTCGCCTTTAGGCGTAAATTTGGATATTAGTTGGAATTTCATGCTATTACCTTGAATTACAAAATGCTTTCTAGGTATTTTTTTCAAATTTTATATTGAAAATTTGATAGAATTATTTTATGTAGTTTACTACATAAAATAATTATTGCGAGTTTTCGACTAAAATTTGAATAAAAGACCAGAAACTCGTTTTTATTTGAGCATTTTGTAATTTAAGGTTATTATGTAGTAATGATAAGCTATTTAGAAGGCAATATTATTTTAAAAAAAGATAAGTTTGTTATTGTTCAAGTGGGCGGAATCGGCTATAAGGTTTTTTTATCCAGCCAAACTTTATTAAAAGTAGCAGAAAAAACAGACAATATCAAACTATTTTGTTTTCACAATGTCAAAGAAGAGGCATCAGATCTGTATGGCTTTTTAACTTATGATGAGCTTGATTTTTTTGAATTATTAATGGATATTAGGGGCGTTGGGCCTAAATCCGCTTTAGATATTGCGGCGCTTGGTTCATTAGAAAAAATAAAAGACAGGATTTTGTCCCAAGATGAAAAAATATTTGAAGGTATTCCTGGAATTGGCGCAAAAAAAGCGATGACGATTATTTTAGAACTCACAGGGAAAATTAAAATGCTTAGTAGTTTGAAATCTAAAAAACCAAAAGATGATGCAGAAAGTGCCTTAACTCAACTTGGTTTTTCAAGCCAGCAGGCACAAGAAGCTTTAAGAAGCGTTCCCCCTAATATAAAAAATGTGGAAGAAAGGATAAAAATTGCTTTAAAAAGTTTAGGAAAAGTTTGATTAGGGTTTAATTTTCCTCCGAAATTCCCCGCGCGTAAGCACAAGGGATGAAAAGCATCCTGTTATAGTGTAATTTCTGCAGCCGCAGAAGTTATACTATATCAGGATATATAAAATTACTGCTTAATACTATGGGCGTAAGCCCATAGATAATTATTTTTATTAAATAGACCCAGCGCATAAAGGTCTTTCTACTGCAACGGCTATATTTCGGCCACAAATTCGCTATAATTTTTAGTCTTACCCATAGGGTAAAACTAAAAATTCTATCAAATGTGCAGCTCGAAATCTAACCATTTCACTAAGAAGACCTTTATGCACTAGGTCTAATTTAAAAATTTCAAAAAATGTCAAATAGTCCAGAGTTTTTAAATCCAAGCGAAGGCGATGTTCCAAAAAAGCCGTATTTTATTCGTGAAAAACAGACACGCAGAGTTGAAGGAATTCCAAATAAAGATAATGTTCTCCCAAAGTCATACTTTATACGCGAGAAAAAGACACGCATAAACGAGGCTCAAGAATTAGAGACTAGGCGTATAGAAAATTATTCAAAAATTTTTAATAAAGTCGAAGAAGAATGGGGCAAAAAAGAAAGGGGCGCTAGAAGATTTATGGTGGGATGTGAGGGGTGTAAAGCTTTTTGTATAAGAGAGGGTTTAGATGTAATTGGGTGGCCCAATGAACACAAGAATGAAATTTGTCCTTTGTGTCAAAAATTTAAATTATTACACATTGGTGTGGTGTAGGTCTTATTTATTATCAAAAGTTTTATTAGAAAAGTGAATATTAAAAAATCAATTAAAAATTTAGCCCCTGCTTTTTTATTGAATTTTTACCACTATGGGCTGGCATTAATAGGCACTGTTGTTTTTTGGTTTCCGGGAAATAAATTAATTGTTATCGGAGTTACAGGAACTAGTGGTAAATCAACCACGGTTGACTTTATAACAAAAATATTGGAAGAAAATGGCAATAGTGTTGCCTCTCTTTCTTCTATTAGGTTTAAAATTAAGGCCAAAGAATGGAAAAATGAGCTGAAAATGACAATGCCTGGAAGATTTATGATTCACAAATTTTTAAGGGAAGCAGTAAATGAAAAATGCCAATATGCTGTTTTAGAAGTTACTTCAGAGGGTATCAAACAATACCGCCATAAGTTTATAAATTTTAATACAGTTGTTTTTACTAATTTAAGCCCCGAACACATAGAGTCGCATGGAGGATTTGAAAATTATAGAAATGAGAAATTTAAATTATTTAAAGCGACAAAAAATATTCATATTATAAATATTGCAGATGATAACGCACAATATTTTTGGGATATTTCGGCAAAAGAAAAAATAGGTTTTAAACTCAAAACTCAAAACTCAAAACTCAAAAACACAACCCAAGATTCAAAAATAATAGAAGCAGATAATGTTGAAATTATTAAAGATGGTTTACTATTCAAGATTCAAGATACCAGATTCAATATTTCTTTAATGGGTGAGTTTAATATATACAACACTCTGGCTGCAATTTCGGTTGGTCTATCGCAGGGAATTTCTCTAGAAATTTGCAAGAAAGCATTAGAAAAAGTTAGGGGTATTTTTGGTAGAATGGAGATAGTGTCAAAAAATCCTTTAATAATCGTAGACTACGCTCATACGCCAGAACAACTTGAGCAAGTTTATAAGTCTTTACCTGGTAAGAATTTGGTTTGTGTTTTTGGTTCTTGTGGGGGCGGAAGAGATAAATGGAAAAGGCCCGTTTTGGGTAAAATAGCAGAACAATATTGTAAGGAAATAATTATTACTAATGAAGACCCTTACGATGAAGATCCATTAGAAATTATGGAACAAATTGCCAGTGGTATTAATAACCGCGACTATCATATAGTGTTAGACAGGAAAGAAGCTATAAAAAAGGCATTAGGCTTGTCAAAAGATGAAAATACAGTTATAATCACAGGTAAGGGATCGGAAGTATGGATGTGTGTTGATGGGGGAAGAAAGATTCCTTGGAGCGATAAAGAAATAATAAAAGAGGAAATATTATTAAAAAATAAAAAATATGTTTAACGAAAGGAGAATAGAATCAGAAGAAGAATTGCCAAAGCATAACAAAGATTTACCAAATTCAGATTTGCATGAAGACGATTTTAGTTTGAGGGGTGGGGTGGAAGCGGGTGACATTAGAGCTGAAGGCGAAGATTTAAATCCTGATCAAATTATGGCAGATGCAGAAAGATTAGCTACAGAATTAAAAGAAATAATGGGGCAAGAGGGTGAAGGTTCTAGTTTTAAAAAAAATATGGGGGCGGTAGAAATATTACAAGGAGAACAAAGATCAAAACCCAAATTGGCCAAAAAAGGTGGGGGGTTGTTTAAAAAGATTGGAGGATCTATTCTTGCCACAGCTTTTTTAGCTGGTGTTGTTGGAAATACTGAGGCGCAAGGAAATAAAAATCAACAAGGACAAAAACAAGAAGGACCAAAAACAAAACAAGAGTTAAGGTCGGGGTTGGCCCAGCAAATATCAGAGAGGACGAGATTGTATATTAATCTTAATGAAGCGATATTTAATGGGCGCAAAGAGATTAACGCGATGCAAAAAGAATTAGGAAGGCTTAGATCTTTATGGAGTGCTACCACAGTTGCATTAGCCATAGGGGATTCTGCTCGTGGACTTCCCACAAGAAGCGAAGAATCAGGAAAAGAAAAACAAGATAGATTAAATATAGAAAGAGAAATAGAATCAACTAAATTACAAATAGGTGACTTAGCCGATAGTCTTACAAAAAGGTCATTGCAAAACAAATTAAAAGAGCTTGAATCTTTATTGAGTGCTAACGCGGTTTCACGAGCCAAAGAGGATTATGCTAGTGGAAAAGGGAAGGATTCAGAAAGCGCAAAACAAAAACAATATAGATTGAGGGAAGAAGAAAAAATAAAATCAATTAGATCACAAATAGATGAATTAACTGCTACTCTTAATAGAAGGTCATTTGGTATTACTCTTGAATTACAAAATATGACGACTCAAATCAGGACGCTTGAAATAAGTATTGTGAATACTCAAAGTAAGCTTAGGGGTCGATAGAATATATTGTCGATAGCTTTGAATTACGAAATGCACAATAAAAGCATATTTCAGGTCTTTTATCCAAATTTGGGTTAAAAATTCGCAATAATTATTTTACCTAGTTTACTAGGTAAAATAATTCTATCAAATTTTCACCTCCAAATTTGAAAAAAATGCCTGCTTGCCGGCAGGCAGGCCTAGAAAGCATTTCGTAATTCAAAGTCGACAATAAAAAGCATATAGAAAATGGATCACAAAAAGAGAGTTTTGTTTTGCGGCGAATACTTGATATAAACTTTGTTTTAGTATACAATGCAAAACAGGAATGGTTTTAGAAGAACCATTTTTTGTTTTAATAAACTTTTATATATGGAAAAAAACTATACAAAAAAATTGTCTAATTCAACAAGAAGATTTATAAGATCAGAAAAAGCCCGAATACGGACTCAGTTTTTAGATTTTAAAAAACAGGAAGAAATGATAGCCCAAATGTATAGTAAATTAAATAAAAAAGAGACAAAATCTCCTAGCGATGCACCCGAGTTGAAAAATGAAAAACTAGAAGAAAAAGATAAGAAGCCTAAAAAAACAATAAAAAAATCAGCTAAGAATAAATAATTTTATGAAAACTAGGCAAACAAAACATAATGGAAGAATCAATAAAAGATGGAGAAAAAGCAGAGGCAAGAAATTAAAAGAACTCGCAAGTAAATAAGTAGAATGAAAATACAAGATATCCAAAATTTATTTATTACCATGGGAATGGAGTCGGATTTTCGCGGAAAAGACGGAGTCCAAAAAATATTAGATTACAAAAAATTAAAATTCCAAAGACTTTCTTTAAAAGAACAAGAAGAATTTGATAAAGAATCTTTAGAAAATCCTTATTTAGATTCTGGGGTTTATAATATCTTTGATAATAAAGAAATAAAAAAAGTATTAGTGGGTATTGATATTGGACCTGAAGAAATTTTATTGGCTCGTGAACTTGGAAACATAGACTTGGTAATTGGCCATCATCCAGTAGGTAAGGGTTTGGCTCAATTAGCAGATGTAATGGAACTTCAGTGTGATGTATATAATTTTTATGGAGTGCCAATTAATGTTGCTGAAGGCTTAATGAGGGAAAGAATTTCAGAGGTTGCAAGAGGGGTAAATTCTTCTAATCATCAAAGAACTGTTGATACCGCAAGACTTTTAAATGTGAATTTAATGAATTCACATACCCCGTCTGATAATTTAGCAGCTAAATTTTTAAGGAATTTTATTGAAGGTAACCCTTCAGAACCACTCAGGCCAAGAAAATTAGAAAGAGTTTCTGATATTATAAACGCATTAAAAGAAATTCCAGAATATAAGGAAGCCATGAAAATAGGTGTTGGCCCTAAAGTTTTTGCGGGTTCTCTGGAAAATAGGTGCGGCAAAATTGCATTGTCTGAAATTACTGGAGGCACTGAAGGCTCTCCAAAGCTTTACGAAAAAATAGCTCAAGCCGGCATTGGAACTGTAATTGGAATGCATATTTCAGAAGAGCATAAAAAAGAAGCGGAAATGGCCCATATTAATATTGTAATTGCTGGACACATGTCTTCGGATTCTTTGGGAATGAATTTACTGATGGATGAATTAGAAAAACAGGGAATTGAAATTGTGGCTTGTTCTGGTTTTACTAGATTTTCAAGGGTTTAATAATTTTGCTGATTATATATAAAAATGGCTTTTTGCCATTTTTTGTTTACTTAGGTTTATCTGTTATAATTCATTAATGGAAGACATACAGGAAATTTCAATAAATGATAAAAGTTATCCGGAATTATTAAAAAAAATTCCTGATGCGCCTAAAGTTTTGTATCATAGAGGAAGTTTACCAAAAAATGAAAATTGTTTTGGGATTGTTGGGACAAGGCGTCCTTCTTTGTATGGTCAGCAAGCAACCTTACAGATTACAGGAGAATTAGTGGATGCAGGATTAGTTATTGTTTCAGGAATGGCGCCCGGCATAGATACTTTTGCTCATAAAATTTGCATTGAAAAAAAGAAAATAACCATTGCGGTGTTAGGCACAGGATTAGATGAAAAAAGCATATACCCCCAGCAAAACTTAGAATTATCAAGAAAAATAATTGAAAATCATGGTTGTTTAATTTCGGAGCTACCACCTGGCACACACGGATCTGTTTTTTCTTTTCCCAAAAGAAACAGAATAATATCAGCATTGTCTTTGGGAGTTTTGGTCGTTGAGGCAAAGCAGAAATCAGGATCATTAATTACCGCAAATTATGCAATAAAACAAAAAAAGAAATTATTTGCGGTACCCGGCCAAATTTTTTCGTTGAATTCACAGGGCCCGAATAAATTAATAAAAGAGGGGGCAACACTGGTTGAAAGTTCAAAAGATATTTTAGATGTATTGGGAGTTGAGGCAGAGAAAGTTTCCCAAAAAATTTTTGCGTCCGAAAATATGCAAGAACAGCTTATTTTCGCCGCACTAAAAGAAGAAGCGTTATATATTGACAAAATAATTGAGAAAACAAAACTAAATGCTTCTTTAGTAGTAACTTCACTTGCCTTAATGGAAATTTCGGGTAAGATACGAAACCTAGGCGGCAATGTATATACTATTGTATAAATAATTTTTAAATATCAAATTAAAAAAATATGGATTTAGTGATAGTAGAAAGCCCAAAATTATAGTATAATGAGGGCATGAGTAGAATATGGTCACAAAAAGAAATTGCTCTCCTGAAAGAATATTATCCAGTAAAAAGGGTAAGTGATTTAATTACAATGTTTCCCGATCGAACTAAACCTACCATTGTTGCAAAGGCATTAAGCTTAAGGCTTCCTTCGGCAAAGTTATGGCAATTAAAAGATAATAAAATATTGCACAAGTATTTCCCCACCCATAACATACAAGAACTTTTAAAATTTTTACCCAGAAGGTCTAAAACTGCTATATGGGCACAAGGAGAAAGATTGGGATTAAAACAAAACAGAAACCACCCCCGATTAGCGGTTAATGAAAATTATTTTAAAACATGGTCTTCTGAAATGGCCTATATTCTTGGTTTTATTCTGGCTGATGGATGTATTGTCAAAGGAATATACAAGGGTTATAGTGATGCTTTGAAGTTTGGAGTACAGAAAAGAGATATTGATATTTTAGAAAAAATAAAAAAAGAATTATCTTCAAACCACAAAATTTCTCCTTCTCTAAATGCCTTTCACCTCGGCATAACTAGTCAGATAATTGTCGATGATCTTAAGAAATTGGGTATTATATATAGGAAAAGTTTAAGGGAAAATGTTCCAATTGTTCCCCGCGAATATATAAAAGATTTCATACGAGGTGTTATAGATGGTGATGGTAGCATTTATTTCGATAAAAGAAATCACCCCACCATAAGTGTTTGCGGAGGGAAAAATACTATAACTTTTATACAGAATCATTTTCTTAATACATTTAATCTTTATTCAAAAATATGTAGCGTAAAAAAAGATGAAAATAGTCAGTTTCTTTTTTATATAGCGTATAGGTCAAATTCAGCAAAAACTCTAATAGATTATCTTTACACGAATTCTACACTATACATTAAAAGGAAATTTAAACTTGCCCAAAGAGCCTCTCTGGTAGAAATAAGATACAGAAAGGGTTACACAAAAGAAGAGGAAGAAATTATACGAAAGTTTTATAGAACATATCCGAAAAGTAAACTATTATCCCTATTTCCCGGTAGAAAATGGCAAGAAATTCAGCACAAAGCTTCAGCACTGGGAATACATAAATATAATATTATTAATAAATTTTCAAAATGATTTTACTTGTGGTGGAGAGCCCAACCAAGGGACGCACAATCAGCCGCTTTTTAGGAAAAAACTATAAAGTAGTGGCTTCTTTTGGTCATGTGCGCGATTTACCAAAACGCGAACTTGGTGTGAATGTTGAAAAAAACTTTGAGCCTAAATATGTAATTCCTACAAAAGCCAAAAAAGTTATTGCTGAATTAAAGAAGGAGGCAAAACTAGCTGATGAGGTTATTTTAGCAACTGACCAAGATCGCGAAGGAGAATCTATTTCATGGCATTTGGCGGAGGCCCTGAATTTAAAAGATCCAAAAAGAATTGTATTCCACGAAATTACTAAAAGCGCTATTGCAGAGGCTCTAAAAACACCTGGAAAGATAGATATGCACTTGGTAGATGCTCAACAAGCCCGCAGGGTTTTAGATAGAATTGTGGGGTATAAATTATCCCCTTTTTTATGGAAAAAAATATCAAAAGGGCTTTCTGCTGGGCGCGTGCAATCAGTGGCGGTGCGATTAGTAGTTGAGCGAGAAGAAGAAATTAAAAAATTTATTGCAGAGGAATATTGGGAGATTGAGGCAATCTTTAATAAGGAAAATAAAAATTTTTCTGCTTTTTTAATTAAAAAAGACGGAAAAATTATTGATAAACTAGAGATAAAAAATAAAAAACATGCTGATGAAATTTTAGTCGGTTTAGAAAACGCAAAGTATCAAATAGAAAAAATTACTAAAAAAGAAACAAAAAGAAATCCTCTGCCGCCATTTACTACAAGCACCATGCAGCAAACTGCGGCTAATAAATTCCATTTTACTGCAAAAATGACCATGTCGGTTGCTCAAAAACTATATGAGCAGGGGCATATTACTTATCATAGAACTGACTCTTTGAATCTTTCCCAATCTTCTTTAATTGCATCTGAAGAGTTTATTAAAAAATCTTTTGGCAATGATTATTTTAAGGGCACTCTATTTAAAGCTAAGGGTAATGCTCAAGAAGCACACGAGGCCATAAGGCCTACTTATGCGGATAAAACTCCGGAATCTATGAAAAGTGAATTAGAGGGTGCGCAGCTTAAACTTTATACTTTAATTTGGCAAAGATTTATTGCCTCGCAAATGACGCCAGCCATATTTGATTCAACTTCTATTGAAATTAATGGGGGAAATGGATATATTTTTGGAGCTAATGGGCAAATGCTTAAATTTGACGGCTTTTTAAAAATCTATCCGATGAAATTTTCAGAAAATGAAATGCCAAAATTACAAGAGAAAGAAATATTGGAATTAGTGAAAATAAATCCAAGCCAGCATTATACCGAGCCTCCTAGCCGCTATAACGAAGCTTCGCTGATTAAGGCACTCGAATCTCATGGAATAGGCAGGCCTTCAACCTACGCACCAACTTTATCTACGATACAAGACCGCAATTACATAGCAAAAAACGAACAAAAAAGATTTGCGCCTACTGAAATGGGAACTATTGTTAATGAAATGCTGGTGAAAAATTTTCCGCAAATTGTGGATATTGAATTTACCGCAAAAATGGAAAAAGGGCTTGATGAAATAGCCGAAGGTAAAGATGTATGGGAAAAAATCGTTGGAGATTTTTATGGTCCATTTGCTAAAAATTTGAAAGAAAAATATGATGAAATTCCAAAAGAAGATTTAACTATTAAAACCGATAAAAAATGTCCAAAATGTGGTAAAGATATGGTTGATAAAATGGGGCGATTTGGTAGATTTTACGCCTGTACTGGATTTCCAGATTGTAAACACACCGAATCAATTATAAAAGATAATCCGGGAGCGCAGGCAATAAAAATAGATATTATTTGTCCAAAATGCAAAAAGGGGCAGGTGGTAGCTAAAAAAACCAGGAGAGGCAAAATATTTTATGGTTGTGATGATTATCCAAAATGTGATTTTGCGGCATGGGATAAGCCAATCAATGAGTTTTGTCCGACATGTGGTTTAATATTAGTTGAAACAAAATCTAAAAAAGTGAAGTGCTCAAGTAAAGATTGTGACTTTAAGAAAGAAGAAGCTTGAAGTGAATATCAATTTATGATAAATTTATCATAAATTGCCCGGGTGGCGGAATTGGCAGACGCACGGGACTCAAAATCCCGCGATAGCAATATCATGTGGGTTCAACTCCCACCTCGGGCACATACGAAAAAAGAAGAGATTAATCTCTTCTTTTTTCGTATGTGGAATTATTGATCAAGGTGTTTTTTAAGTAGTATTTTTTTAAATAGTTTATTTAAAATTATTCCCATTATAATTCCTAGTATTGCTCCGGCTAAAATATCTGATGGCCAATGAAGACCCACAAAAACTCTAGCCAATACAATTAAAAAGCTTCCAATAAAAAATAAGATTCCTGCTTTTTTATTATATCCGTAAATAATAGTTGATAGCGCAAAATAGAATGAAGCGTGGCCTGAGGGGAAAGCCGTTTTTTCTGGATCATAATCAATCAGGGACTTTATATAGCCGTTTGCAAAAGGCCTTGCCCTAAAGTGTAACCAATAAAAAATTTCCACCAATACAAATCTTACAAAAAAAGCGACTAACACTGCCCCAGTCACCATTTTCCAATATTTTTTAAAATCTTTAACTAAAAATATAACTAAGGCAAACAGTAAAAAATATTCAAAGTATTTTGCAAAAAATATTCCCAATAAATCTAAAAACTGCCATTTTCCCGCAAAACTATTAATAAATTCAAAAATATAAGAATCAATTACCATTTAGATCTATAATTTATTTATTTTGGCAACGGAAATTTTTTACAGAATTTCTTAATTTTTTCTCTAATTTTTTTTACTGCCCCTGGGTTTGATATTACTTCGTTTATCCAGATTGCAATTTGTTTCATTTCTTTTTCTTTCATTCCCCGAGTTGTAATTGCAGGAGTTCCCATTCTAATTCCAGAAGGCTTAAAAGGTGGGGCTGGGTCATAGGGGATGCTATTTTTATTCATAGACATTCCTATTTTTTCTAATAAATTTTGCGCATCAGCTCCTGTAATATTTTTATTTCGTAAATCAATTAATATTAGATGATTCTCTGTACCACCGCTTATTAAGTTAAATCCATATTTTGTTAACTCTTCTGCCAGTGTTTTGGCATTTTTTACAACCTGGGCTGCATATTTTTTAAAAGCTGGAGTTGAGGCTTCTTTTATGCAAACTGCAATTGCCGCAATCGCGTTTTCGTGCGGCCCTCCTTGAAGCCCAGGAAAAACTGCTTTATCAATTTTTTTAGGTAAATCAGGGTCTTTTTCAATGCCCTTTTTTGTTACCATAATAATGCCTCCCCTTGGTCCTCGTAGTGTTTTGTGAGTAGTAGTAGTTATAATATGTACAAATGGCACAGGACTTGGGTGTATGCCTCCTGCTATTAATCCCGCAATATGAGCTATATCGGCTACTAAATATGCGCCCACAGAATCTGCAACTTGGCCCATTTTTTTCCAGTCAAAAATCCTTGGATATGCACTTCCCCCCACCCAAATTAATTTAGGTTTATGTTCTTTTGCTAATTTTTCAACTTCATCATAGTTTATTAGATGCGTTTTTTCATCAAGTCCGTATTGTACTGCGTTAAAAAATTTACCAGAAAAACTTAATTTAAACCCATGGGTTAAGTGGCCTCCCATTTGCAAGGCCATGCCCATAATAGTGTCTTTTGGCTCGCATATTGCCATATATACACCTGCGTTTGCAGGCGAACCTGAATGTGGTTGGACATTTACATGCTCAACTTTGAAGATTTTTTTTACCCTTTCAATAGCTAAATTTTCTACTTTATCTATAAATTCATTCCCCCCATAATATCTTTTTGAAGGATAACCCTCTGCATATTTATCAGTCAAAATTGAGCCCAAAGCTTCGCGTACCGCAAAAGAACAATGATTTTCAGAAGGAATCATTTGTAGGGAATCTTCTTGGCGTTGGGTTTCTAATTTAATAAGTTTTGCAATTTGCGGATCGCTTTTTTTTAATTTCATTTTCTTAAGGTTTTAATTGTATTCTGAGTTAAATCTAGTATTTTTGATGGTTTGCCTTTTTTAATATTACCTCCATTTATTATTAAAATATCTAAACCCTCAAATGTATTTATTATGTCATTTATTTTATTAAGAGGATTTTTTCCAGAAATATTTACCGATGTTTGAACTAATGGTTTATTTATTTTATTTAATAAATCATTTAAGAATTTATACTTAGGAATTCTTATCGCAATAGTGTTTTTATCAACGCCGTACAAATCTTTTTTAGGTTTTCGTTTTATTCTAAATGTATATTTCCCAGGCCAAAATTTATTTAAAATATTAGCTTGTTTCTCATTAATAAAAGCAATTCTATTCGCCATTTTAAAATTTTTCACAAACAGTGACAGGGGATTTGATTTCGACCTCTTTTTGATCTTAAAAATTTTATCAACAGCTTTTTTGTTTGAAGCATCTGCTAAAAATCCATACACAGTATCAGTAGGACAAATTACCAGGCCTCCTTTTTTTAAAAATATAGAAACTTTATGTATTATTTTTGGCGAAATTTTTATGATCATTTGTTAAAAATTCAGCGAGTTTTTCTACATCTTCGGGTTTTCCAAAATCAATCCAATAATCTTCTATTTTTTTTATTTTTACTTTCTTTTCTTTAGCTAAGAGAGAAATAACATCAGTAATTTCATATTCCCCCCTAGGAGATTTTTGTATCAAAGGCAGTTTTTCAAAAACTTCTGGAGTAAATTTGAATGGCCCCGTGTTAATCATGTTTCCCACAAATTCTTTCGGTTTTTCTATAATCTCTTTTAAAAATCCTTCTTCATCAGAGATCAAAACCCCATATTTTTCTGGTGCATCGTGGTGCATTCCGGCAATATAGTTATAATTATCATCAATATTTAATGCTTTTAAATCTTTTACCGAGTACAAATTATCTCCATATAAAAATATAAATGGCTCATCGATAATATCTTTTACGCACATTAAGGGGCAAGCAGTCCCATAGGTTCCCTGTTCTTTTGTTCCTAAAAGGTCGTATTGGCTTATGGCTTGTATTTTAAATTCGCCCGTTACCGGAGGAATATATGAATTCTTAAAATTTTCTATCATTTCGCCTTTGTGCCCCACCACTAAAATAATATCCTTATAGCCCGCATAGAAAAGATTATCTAGCAAATATGCCAAAAAGGGCCTATTTAAAACAGTAATAAGATGTTTTGGTTTATCTTTTGCTAGGTCTAGCATTCGGGTTCCAGTTCCGGCAACCGCAACCACTACTTTTTTTATCATATTAGTTTTTGATAAAATAATCTTTTATTAATTCTAAAAGAAAATAATTTTGATCACAATCGGGCCCTCCGGCTCCACCACACATTCCATTGATCCATAAAACTTTATCAGCAGTTGCAGATATTCTCATGGGTCCACCCACCCCACAAATCCCCATATCGTCGCTTGTAAAAGATAAAAACTTTTTTGTTGACCAATAGTTATAATTAGGGGTATACACAAGATATAATCTGTATTTCAGAGGTAATTTATAGACCGGTCCCTTTTCTGACTTTTTAATATAATCAACAAAGTCATCACTTACTTTTACAGTACCACCACAACCATCAGTACTTCCAAACTGCTTGTCATAAGATTCTGGATCTGCGATATATAAAGACCAATTTTCTAGTTTACTTTTTAAATAGGTATTAAATTCATTTTCTACTTCCTTCTTGAGGTTATCTAAATATTCATTGTATTCATTATTTTGTTGTGTCTGATCTTCAGTGAGAATGGGGTTGTTAAATTGCGTTTCATTATGGGCAACACTCCCATTAAGGAAGAATTTATATCCAATAAATATTGATAACAAAATACAGATTGCGATTATAATTGCCAGTGAAATCTTTTCCATAATCTATATAACAATATTAATTAATTTATTTGGCACAAAAATTATCTTTTTAATTTGTTTGCCATTTATCCATGGCGTAATCCTTAATCCCTTTTGTGCAATTCCTTCTATTTGGCTTTGATCCAAACCTGCATTAACTTCTATTTTATCTCTTACTTTTCCATTCACCTGTATCATAAACACTACTTTTTCTTGGTTAATTAGGCGTTCATTGTACTTTAGCCATTTTTGCTGTGAACACAATCCTTTTGAGCCTAGTTTCTCCCACAATTCTTCGGCCAAATGCGGGGCAAAAGGGCTTAATAGAATTAATAAATTTTTTACATTTTCCTTAGTAATATCTTGTGGTTTTTCATAAAAACCATTTACTAAAATCATTAACGAAGAAATTGCAGTATTGAATTTCATTAACTCAATATCATCCCCAACCTTTTTAATAGTTTTGTTTAAGAGATTTTGAATTTCTAATTTTGGATTTATTTGTGATTTGGAATTTGGGATTTGGAATTTTAGGGCAAGGTTGTATATTTTTTCAAGAAAACGCCTTGCTCCTACAATTCCTTTTGAATCCCAAGGAATCATTTGTTCAAATGGACCCATAAACATTTCATACACCCTTAAGGCATCACCACCGTAGTTTTTTACTACATCGTCTGGGTTTATTACATTGCCTTTGCTTTTTGACATTTTAACTCCGCCTTCGGCTAAAATAATACCATGGGAAGTCCTTTTTTTATAAGGTTCGTTGCCAATTTTTTTTGGAATTGCTCCAATATCCCACAAAAATTTAAAAATAAATCGCGAATAAAGTAAATGCAAAGTAGTATGCTCCATGCCACCATTATACCAATCAACTGGCATCCAATAGCTCAATAATTTCGAATTTCGAATTTCGAATTTCGAATTTCCCTGCTTATCTGCAGCCAAATAAGCAAGATAGTACCAATTTGATCCCGCCCAGTTTGGCATGGTATCAGTTTCTCTTTTTGCAGGCCCCTTGCATGTTGGACATTTTACATTCACCCACTTTTCAATTGCAGATAATGGAGACTCTCCTGTATCTGTAGGTTGGTATTTTTGTACCTTAGGCAACTCAACTGGTAACTCTTTTTCTGGTACAGTTTGCCACCCGCACGCTGTACAATTAATCATAGGAATTGGTTCTCCCCAATAGTGCTGGCGTGAAAACACCCAATCCCTTAATTTATAATTGACCGATTTTTTTCCACCAACAAGTTCAGTAATTGCGATTTTTCCTTTTTCGCTTTCCATTCCGTTAAACTCCCCCGAATTTAACAGCATTTTTTTATTATCAATTACCTCAATGATTTTTTGGTTGTATTTTTTTGCAAATTCAAGATCTCGCTGGTCGTGCGCTGGAACTGCCATAATAGCTCCAGTTCCGTAATTTACCATTACATAATCAGCCACAAAAATAGGTAAGCGTTCTTTATTTGCCGGATTTATTGCTTTGATGCTTTCAAGCTCAATTCCGGTTTTATCTTTTTGATTCTCTTGTCTCTCTAAATCAGATTTATTTTTTGCCTGATTAATATATTTTTCAACTTCCTGCCAATTTTTAATTTTATTTTTTATTTTTTTTAAAATTTCATGATCAGGAGCAAGTACTAAAAATGTGCAACCAAATAATGTATCTGGTCTCGTAGTAAATACTTTTATTTTTTCGTTGGAATTAACAATTGAAAAATCAATTTCTGATCCCTCTGATCTTCCAATCCAATTAATCTGCTGGTCTTTTATTCTTTGCTGATAATCAACGGTTGCTAAATCGTTAATTAATCTATCTGCATATTTTGTAATTTTAATAAGCCATTGCTCTTTTTCCCTTTTTTCAACTTTAGTACCGCATCGTTCACAATTTCCTGCGACAACTTCTTCATTCGCTAAACCAATTTTACAGCTTGGGCACCAATTAATTGCCAGTTTATCTTTATATGCCAAACCGTTTTCAAAAAGTTTTATAAAAATCCACTGTGTCCATTTATAATATTTTGGATCGGTAGTGTTTACTTCTCGGCTCCAATCAAAAGAAAGCCCCAAATTTTTCATTTGCTTTCTAAAGTTATCGGTATTTTTTTTGGTTACAATGCTTGGGTGCACGCCCTTTTTGATGGCGTAGTTTTCTGTGGGTAAACCAAAAGCATCCCAACCCATTGGAAATAACACATTTTGGCCCTGCATTCTTCTTTTTCTGGCAATAATATCTAAGCCAATATAGGGCCTGCAATGGCCTATGTGAAGGCCATCTCCTGAAGGATAGGGAAATTCATCTAAGATATAAAATTTCTCCTTCTTGGAGCTATCTTGCCCTGAGCGAGCCGAAGGGTTTTGAGCCTTAAATAGGCTTCCGTCATACCATTTCTTTTGCCACTTCTTTTCTATTTTTTGAGGGTTATATTTAGCCATATTTTTAAGTATCATATCATAATTTATACACAAAAAAAAGCGATTTTAACCGCTTTTTTATAATAGCCTCGTTGATTAAATTTTTACCCAGTTAAATAAAATCCTTTGGATTTTAATTTTGACTTTCGGTCAAAATTATTTAACCAGGGTGAATAATCTTTTAGCATTTTGAGTAGTTTTATTGCAAACCTCCTCAAAAGTAATTCCCTTTAAATCTGCGATTTTTTGGATAGTGTGTTTTATAAAAATCGGTTCGTTTCTTATGTGGCTATCAGGCCCCGCTTTCGCTAAAGCTACAGCGGGCAGGGGGGTTAAATACGGGCAATCAGTTTCAAGAAGCATGTTGCTTAATGAAATATTTTTAATTACTTCATCTATATTAAACTTAAAAATAATTCCATTAATACCAATACTAAATCCAAGGTCAATATATTTTTTTGCCTGCTCAATTGTGCCCGTAAAACAATGAATCACTCCATTCATTGATTTATGATTTACGATATATGATTTAAGAATTTCTAAAATGTCTTCGTGCGCCATTCGGCAATGTAAAATAACGGGCAGATTTAATTCTTTTGCCAAATCTAGTTGTTGCAAAAAAATTTGTTTTTGTTTCTCTTTAAACTCCGCTAACTTCGTGGCAGTTTTCGGCTTGTAGTAATAATCTAGTCCAATTTCGCCAATCGCCACTACTTTTTTTGATTGAGCCAATTCCCTGTATTTTTGAGTGTCAAAAGTATTTTCTTCAACTAATTCCTTGCTTTCATTATCATCATTTTTGATTTTTAAAAATTCAGCGCCTGCATACATCGGATGCAAGCCAATAGCTGAAAAAAAACTTTCCCCGTGTTTTTCGGCAAATAAAATCCCGTCTTTGCTTGACGGATAGTTGGTCCCAACATTAATACACCAAATATTTTTAGATTGGGTTCTTTTTGTTACTTCATTCACATCGTCCTTATAGGCGTTAAATTGTAGGTGGCTATGAGTATCAATAATCATGCTTAGGATTTTAACAGCCTTGGAAACAAAATCTCTGATGTTTTACTTTTAAGCATATTTTTTATTTTTTCTGAGGTTTCTGGTAAAAATGGCTTTAATAGGTATGAAATTTCTTCTAATGCAAATAAAATATCAGAAATAACTTGGGAAGATTTTTTGCTGGCGATCCACGGTTTTTCTTGGTTAATGTATTTATCGCAAAAAGTAATCAGTTCCCAAATTGATTTTAGAGAATCATTAAATTTAAAATTTTCTAAATATTGTTCACAGATTTTTTTTGTCTTAGTTGCTTCTTTCTTTATTTTTGCACTTGGTTTTTTTTCTTCAAAATTTGGTTTTACTGCGAGAGTAATTGTTCTTGCTAATAAATTTCCTATACCGCTAGCTAAGTCAGAATTGTATCGTTGTTCAAGTTTTTCAATAGTAAAATCACCATCTTCTGTGGGGGTAATTTCTCGCAATAAATAATACCTAATCACATCAACCCCGTATTTTTCAACTAATTCAAAGGGATCAATGACATTTCCTAGCGACTTAGACATTTTTTGTCCATTAACGGTAATAAAGCCGTGGATAAAAATCTGTTTTGAATTAGGTAGGCCAGCAGACATCAACATTGACTGCCACATGCTGGATTGCTGGCGTAAATTATCTTTTCCTGCAACCTGTATGCCCGGCCAAAAATTATTAAATTGTTTATCGTTATTGGGCCAGCCGAGCGCTGAAATATACCCAACTAAGGCGTCAAACCACACATACATTACATGGTTTGGGTCATTAGGAACATCTACTCCCCAAGGCATTTTTGCTTTTAATCTTGAAATACTAAAATCTTCCAATCCTTTTTTGGTAAATTCTGTAATCTCATTTAAACGTGATGCCGGTACTACAAAATCCGGATTTTTTTCGTAAAAATCTAAAAGCGGTTTTTTATAATTTGAATATTTGAAAAAATAATTCTCTTCTTCTATTAGTTCAATTTCCTGATTAGGGTGTACCGGACACTTGCCATTTTCAAGTTCAGAATCGGTTTTTTCCAATTCACAACCTACGCAATACTTTACTTTGTAATTTTTTTTATAAATATCACCATTTTTTTGGCACCGCAACCAAAATTCTTGCGCGGCTTTTATGTGATGATCGTCAGTTGTACGAATAAAGTTGTTGTAAGTTAAATTAAGTTTTTCTTTTAAATTGTCAAACTTGGCGGCATAAATATCGCAATAGGCCTTGGGCTCCATGTTGGATTCCTGGGCCTTGCGTAATATTTTTACGCCATGTTCGTCAGAACCCATGTTAAAAAAAACTTCAAAACCCTGCTGATGTTTATGTCGGGCTATAACATCTGATTGGATTATTTCCATCGCAAAACCAATATGCGGAGATGCATTTACATAAGGTAGGGTAGTTGTAATGTAGAATTTTTTTGTCATAATAGATTAGTAAATCTTAAATCATAAATCTTAAATCTGCAATGATCTTATTAGCCCATATGCTCTTTGGAGCAGCCATTGGAAGTGTAATTCATAATGTTTTTTTAGCTATTATACTGGCTTTGTTAGGCCATTATTTTTTAGATCTTTTCCCTCACATTGAATATTCTATTGATAATATAAGAGAAAAAAATTGGAGAAAATCTCTACCCGATATTTTAAAAGTATTTTTAGATTTTTGCCTAGCCATAATAATAATTTTGCTCTTTTCTAAAAATCAACTAATAATATATATTTGCGTTTTTGTTTCCTTAATACCGGACGGTTTAACTATAATAAGCTCTTTATTTAGTAATAAATTTTTATTGTTGCACGATAAAATACATATCCAAAAAGTGCATTTTTTAAGGTATAAAAAAACCAGAGCACTCAATGAATTGAGTGCTCGGCCGAGCACTAAAAATATTCTTTTTAGTGCTCTGGTCTCCATTCCTTTCAGAATTTTAACCCAGGCTATAGCAATTTTTATCAGTATTGTGCTAATAAGTTATCAATAGGTCTAATAATTATTTTCTTCTCTCTTTTTTATTAAAAATTCTCTTGAAAACTGGTACACAATTCCAAACACAGGAACTGCAAAAATCATTCCCAAAAATCCAAAAATAGTTCCTCCAATTAATAATGATATTAATACTAAAATAGGCGGTAAATCTAAGAATTTTTTCATTAACAAAGGTGTAACAATATTATTTTCTATTACTTGGATTATATATAAAGCAACTACAACATACGCTGCCAAAAACCAAGAATTAGATGCTCCTACAAATAAAAGCGCCAATAAAGCAGTGACAAGCGGTCCTATGAAAGGTACAAGGGTTAATACTCCAGAAATTAAAGAAAGAATAAATGCATACTTAATACCGAATAAAAAGAACACAATAAAAGAGGCAATTCCCACAAATATGCAAGCCAGAATTCTTGCTCCAAACCAACCAGAAACTTGGAATTGAGATCGCTCAAAAATATTTACAATATACCCTTCATACTTTTTGGGGACCAAAAGAGATAAGAATCTTTCTGGTCCTTTTTCTTCTAAGGAAATATAAAAAGCAAAAACAAAAATTAAAACTGTAGAAGTTAATCCACCAAAGAAAACAGAAATGGCTTTGATAATATTTATAGAACTTTCTTGCAATCCAGAAATTAAATTTGCGCTAAAATCTTCAAAATTTTTAGCAACATCAATACCTAAATTTTTAAATACTGGATTGAGTTTTTCAAAATAATCAGGAATGTTTTGCGATAATTGATTTATTTCAAAAATAAAAATAGGGGCCGTAAGGTAAATCATCAAGCCTAACAACCCAAAAATTGATAGATACACCAAAACGACTGCTATTACTTTTGGAAAGTGCAGCCTTCTTAAAAAATTGATTACCGGCTCAACTAAAAGCGATATTATTAATGCAAAGAAAAACCAAATCACAATATCTTTTACTAAAAAAAGCATATACAAGATAAAACCGGCAATTAAAATTTTAAGTATGGTTTTCCAAGAAATATCTAGAGTTTGTTCTGTCATATTTTTAATAATTGCAAAAGACGATCTTTGTCTTTTTCATTAAATTGGCCTATTACTGACAAATTTAATTTTCCATTTTTAAATATATCTTCAGCTACCTTCTTTATATCATGTATAGAAACCTTATCAATCATTTTCATTTTTTCTTCTGGAGTTAAAAGTTCTTTTCCCATTACTTCTTGATTAGCATAAAAAGAAGCTTGGGCATCAGTGCTATCTAAAGAAAGCGACATACTGCCTCTTATATAATCCTTGGCTTTTTTTAATTCTCTTGCGGTGATTTTTTTATTTTTTAAATCACGGTATTCATCTAATACTAAGCCAATAGCTTTTTCTAGGCTATTATTTTTAATTCCTGACTGGGTTACAAGATACCCCGTATCAGTAGTTGTATCAACCGAAGTGTGCACATAATACCCCAATCCATTGCGCTCTCTGACTGAAATAAATAAGCGCGAGCTCATGTTCCCCCCTAAAATAACCGACATTAAAGTTAAGGCGTGCCTTCTTTTATCAAACATATCGTAGGCCCTTACGCCTAGGCAAAAATGGGTTTGGTCAGTTTTTTTATTGTGCAGTAAAATTTCAGGTTTTTCTTGCAATTCTTTTACCTCTAGCTTTGGTAGGGCTTGTTGATTTTTTGAAGCGCCAAAATATTTTTCTATTTTCTTTGCAATTTGTTTTGTGTTGATATTTCCTGCAATACAAATAACCGTATTTTCGTTTGAGTAGTGGGTTTTATAATAATTAACCACCTTATCACGGTCAAAAGCCATAATGTTTTCTTTTTCTCCTACAATGCGCCAACCAGCAGGTTGGTCTTTATATAACAAATCTTCAAAAAGCTCTGACACATAAGAAGTGGGTGTATCTAAATACATATTCAACTCTTCAATTACTACCCCTTTTTCGCGATCAATTTCTTCTGTTTCAAATTTAGCATTTAAAAACATATCTGAAATCCAATCTAGTGCTACATCGGTATGTTTTGTATCAACTTTTGCCCAAAAACCAGTAGTTTCTTTTGAGGTAAACGCATTATATTGGCCTCCAATCATATCAAGTGTTTCTGAAATTTTCAGGGTTGTTGGGCGCTTTTTAGTTCCTTTAAAAAACATGTGCTCCAAAAAATGGGAAATACCATTTATGTCTTTAGTTTCATATTTAGAGCCCGTTCCAACCAACACAAGCACTGTTACGCTATTAGCATTTTTCATTGGAACCGAAATAACTCTTAATCCATTTTTTAATTTAGTTTTTTTAAACATATATTTTTTCTTTTATATAATCAATTAATTGGCTCACTTTTACTTTTTCTTGTTTCATAGTATCCCTATCTCTTACTGTTACTTCATCTTTTTCTAAAGTATTAAAATCCACTGTTACACAATATGGTGTTCCAATCTCATCCTGACTATAATATCGTTTGCCAATATTACCACGGTCGTCAAAAGCTACGGTGAATTCTTTTTTCAAATTATTATAAATTTCTTTTGCTTTTTCCACTAACTCAGGCTTATTTTTCAACAAAGGAAATACCGCAACTTTATATGGTGCCAATACCGGTTTTAACTTTAATACCACTCTTTCGGCTTCTTCTATATAAGCATCACAAAGCACTGCTAAAACAGATCTATCTACACCGAAAGTCGGTTCAATCACATGTGGGTAAAGCTTTTCATTCTTTTCTATGTCTAAATACGGCTCTTCTTTATAATGATTTTTTAAATCAAAATCTGTTCTGTATGCAAGACCGTAAAGCTCATTTTTGCCAAAAGGAAAATTATATTCAAAATCAATAGTTTTTTTAGAATAATGTGCGAGTTCCTTATTTGGTACGGATAATTCAGAAATATTTTTCTCTTGCAACCCAAGAATATTTTTCATCCAAGATTGCATTTCTTTTTTCCAGTGTTCAAAAACTTCTTCCCAATTTTCTTCTTTGATAAAATATTCAATTTCCATTTGTTCAAATTCTCGTGTGCGGAAAATAAAATTTCCAGGAGTTATTTCGTTTCTAAATGCTTTTCCGATTTGAGCAATCCCAAACGGTAATTTTTTTCGTGAAGTTTCCAATACATTCTTAAAATCCACGAACATGGCTTGCGCAGTTTCTGGTCTAAAATATACTATAGAATCTTCATTTTCTACAGGACCCAAAAATGTTTTAAGCATTAAGTTAAATTGCTTGGCTTCTGATAATTCACCCCTGCATTCTGGACATTTTTTTGATTCAACTTGATCTATGCGGAATCTTTTATGGCATTTTTTACACTCCACTAACGGATCAGAAAATTCTTTTAAATGTCCTGAAGCTTCCCACACTTTTGGGTTCATAATTAATGCCGCATCGATGCCAACCATATCATCGCGCTGATGCACAAATCGTTTCCACCAAAGCTGTTTAATATTGTTTTTTAATTCAACTCCTAGTGGCCCGTAGTCCCATGAATTAGCTAATCCTCCATAAATTTCTGATCCGGGAAACACAAAACCCCGCCTTTTGCATAAACTGATTATCTTATCCATCATATTATTTGACATAATTTCTGTTTTATCCTTCATTATTAAGGGGAAATTAACCCCGTTAAATAAAATCCCAAAAGGATTTTATTTATGCTTTTTTAAAAAAGCATAAATATTTAACTGGGTAAATTTTTTCCATTAAATCATTTTTATTTGAGTTCATTTTGTACTTTGATAACCTTGAATTATGAAATGCTTTCGAGGTCTTTCATAATTCAAGGTTAATAATACATTTGAAACAGAAAACTTTCAACCAAAAATCGGGTTTTAACCCGATTTGGTTTTGTAAATTATAATTTTTAAATTTATTGAACTATTCCTCCGCCCGAATTATTTGAATCATCGGGTAAGCTGGTATCTAAGCCAAGAGCCGAACTTTTGGTCACCGCTCCTGTAAATTGATCTTCTGCAAAAATTGATGCTTGGCCTATTAAATCTGCAATTGTTCCTTTTTGAAAAGAGCTTGGCACAATTGCAATCTGAAAAGATAGTGAGGCCGAAGACCCAGAAGCAAGGCTTCCGGCTACCCATACAATTTCCCTGCTCGCGCTGTCAAAAGAAAAATTAGAGGCTTGGTCTTCGGGAAATATATTATCGCTTAAGGAAACATTGGCTGGTAAGATTGCTTTAACTTTTATATTTTTAACATCATTAAAATAATTTGTTGCTTGCCATACCATTGTGTAGGTTGTAATACTGTCTACAGTTGGGGGAATAGGTCCTGAATTTTCAATGCCATTTTGTGTTGAATAATATGCTTTTTGGGATAAGCCTATTTTTGAATTAACTTTAGTTAAAAATTCTTCCGAAATATCCAATACTTCTACCTTATTTTTTATCTGGGCATTATTTTGATCCGAAGGCGAAACAAACCAATTATCTTTTAGCTTGCCAGTAAATTCAAGCTTTACTTCTTGTTTGCTATTTAATTTTTTTAATAAAGGCAATTGCTTGTAGTCAAAAATAATTAAATTATCATTCGGCCTTACTTGTCCATTTTGGCTAGATAGTGTTGATATATCAAATGCGTTGTTATCTAGTCTATAGGTGACAAATAGATTTTCAATTGGGGTTGTTCCTAAGTTTCTTAAAAAAACTTCATAACGCAGACTTTCCCCTGGAGAGGCCACATAGTCAGAAAAACCATTAACTTGCTGGGATATAAATAAAAGGGGTTGTATGATTTCAACTTCTTGCGTAGTTTCTTTGATAATAATAAAACTGCCAGCACGCCACATCCCAAGCTTTACTGATAGTTTTAAATTATTTTGCTGATTTCCTAAAATAACTCCGCTAATATTGATTCTGCCCCCCTGTGATTTTAAAAGAGTATCTAGTTTCCATTCTGTGTTATCAAGTGAGGATGGAATTGATGATTTAAAATTAAATCCATCGGCAGGATCAATTTTGATACTTAAATTTTCTAGTGGATAATCTACATTTGAAAAATAATTAATGACATAAGAAAATTCTTTGCCTTTTTCTATTTTTGAAGATAAATCAAGCGTAAGAGTTATTGGTACCACATCAATTTTAGTGGTAAAAGTGGTGTCACTTTCATAGCGGGCTGATAAATTTTTAGGTGTATACGATAGCCATGCACGAGCTACTTTTAAATCTCCTTCTTTGCCTAATAGTCTTGCTTTAAATTTAACAAAATCTTCACCCCCAGGATAAATATCTTTTAGATTTTGAGTAAGTCTTGTTTTGTCATCTTCGGTTAAAGAATTATCTGGAAGTTCAAAGGTAAGTTTTGGATTTTCTAAAACAAAATTCCCATTGTTTTTATATTTAACCGTGTATTCAATTTCTTCTCCCATTTTAGCTTGCTCTTGCCCTAGAATTTCTAGCTTTAAAATTTCTTTTGAAAAAATCCTATCTCTGTAATACCAAAAGCCGATAAAACCAACTACAATAATGAGAATCCCTGAAACGATAAAAATATTCTTATTGATTTTTTTTATTTTACTCATTTTATTTTGATTAAGCTTGATTTAAAAAATAATTTTTTAATTTTGAAATTTGCCATATTAATATCGTATTTAAGGTAAGAATTAAAACGAAAATAAGAATTAAAGAATTGCCTCCCAAAAAAATACCACCCATTACTGCAACTATTGAGGCCCCCATAGTGGTTACAATATTATCCATTCCCACGCCAACTAACGCATCTCCAATCCTGCCTTTTGGGTTTACGGTAAAATTGTGCACCACAATCATTTCTCCTATGCAACCTATGATTCCCGCCAACACGCCAACTACAACAAAAGGAGTTCTTGTGATAGTGGCAAAATTTTCGACTGCCCTAATCATGCTTTCTGCAGCAAATAATATGGCAATTCCAGAAATAGCTAAATATGAAAGTATGAGCCATGTGGGTTTTTTTTGGTAATAAGTTTCTTCTGATTGTATTTCTCCTACTAAGATATGACCTCTTTTTGTTTTTCTAAAATAATACATTATTAGAAGACATAAAGCCAAAATAATAAAGCCCACGGGTCTTATAAGTTGGTAAAGTTCTCCCGATATAGTTGATACAGGATTTTTCACTTGACCAAAAATTACCATAGATATAGCAACTATTGCAGTCAATATTGTTAACGCATTAAGAATGTCCAAAGATGTATCTATTTCCTTCAAAGATGGCTTTACTTGATGATTTTTTATTGGAGTTACCACGCCCATTTTTTTTATTCCTGGCAACATTAACACGGGAACTCCTTTTTCATTTGAGACATTTTGCCTGAAAACACACAATATGGCATGGGCAATATTATAAATATTAGAGCCAAAAGTGGTGGCTGCAGCAATAATAGCAAAATTTATTGCTAAGGCGTAGTCTTCTTTTATTAAACTTAAGCTTATTACGGCAGCAACAATACCTAAAACCATATCAGGGAAAGCAGTGCCTAAAGACTGTAATAAGCCACTGGCGATTTTAGTTCTTTTGCTTAAAACTTCTGTTGTTTCTTCTATAATTTCAGCTATTTCTTTTAATACAAAAGCTCCAATGCCGATTATTAAAATAACATCAGTAATTCTTAACCACAAAAAATTACTTTCTTCTAAAAAATTTACTAAATAAAAACGCAAAAAAAGCGCAGACAGCAGTAAGAAAGTAATACCTATAAGTCTATTTTTAAAAATTTTCATAATTTAAATAAAATAATCATAATAATTTTTTAAAATTTCTTCTAAATCTTTTTGGCAGGAAGTTTCTATTTTTAATTTCAACAAAACCTCCCAATCTTTTTGTAAAATTAATCTTAAAATTTTTACTGCGTCGGATGTTATTTTAATTGCATTCGTATTGGCAATATAGCAATTACGACAAATAACACCCCCTTCTTTATTAGAAAAATATAAATCATTGGGGTTAAGTTTTTGTTGGCATGCAGCACACTTTGAAAGTTCTGGACAATGGCCTAAGGTTGATATAAAATTCCAAAAAAAATAAAAATAAATTAATTGATAATTAAAATTTTTTGAAAAATGAGTATCTAATTTTTCAAAAATATCAACCAATAAACCCCAGATTTTTTCGTCGTTTTCTTCACCCTTGATAAAATTATCTAAAATATCCGAAATTTTATAAGCAACCGCCAGTTTTTCTGGAATTTGCGGTATACTTTTAAATTTATCTAGAAACACAGCATCAGTTAGAATTTTCCTATTTTTACCCTGTATGAATTCAATTTCACAAAAAGAAAAAATCTCTAAACCGCCCCTCAATTTTGAAGTGATTTTTCTTATTGCTTTACCTATAACTTGTACTTTGCCAAAATCATAGGTAAAAATTGAAAAAATTCTGTCCGCTTCCGACCAGTCTTCTTTTTTAAAAACAAGTGCTTCTGTTTTGTACTTTACAGACATGCTGTATGGTTATTTTGATCGAAGTTTTTTAAGGGTTTGTTCTAGAACGAATATTTTATCATCGATTAATGATCTATCGTATAAATTACCCTTTTTTATTAAAGGTGTATTGTAGAGACTCTTGAGTCTTTTAATTTCATTTTCCACTTCTCTTTCTTCAACTTTAATACCAACTTTTTGTGTAGGTAAGACGCTTTTAATAAATTGTTCTTTTTGGCCAGGCTTATAAGGAATAGAATGCCTGCCATGGCCAACTGTTTTATCTTGTTGGCCTTTAGCTATTTCATAAAATTTTCCTATAGGAACACCTCCTTGGTGTCCGTATTTTTCAAAAGCCGATTTATTAGGGTTTGTTTTTTTAGATTTATCATTAGCTGGTATGTTGTTTTTTGGATTACCAAATATTGACATAGTTATTTTTTACCCGGTCAAATAATTTCGCAAGGCGAAATTAAATTATAAAATAATTTATTTGACCAGGTGAATTTTAATTAATGATTTTTCAATATCGACCGAAAATTCTTTTTCTAAGAATTTTCCATTAATTTCTTTTTCGTTTGAAAGCATTTTTGCCTTAATATCTTTTAAAATCAAATCTTTTTTATTTTCCACGATTTTAATGATTTTTTGCGATCCAGAAAAACTAATTAAAATTTCATCACTTGGCTTCAGCTCCGCTTCTTTTCGCATATCTTGGACAAATCTTATTATATCTCTCACTATTCCTTCTTCTTTTAATTCTTCTGTAATATTAATATCCAGCTCTATATCTTCTTTTATTTTATCATTAAATACTATTTCTTTCACATTTAATTCGTCTTTTATAAGATTTATTAATTCTTCATTGCCTTTAATTTTAGATTTTTTATTTTTTATTGATAATTTTGCCAAAGGTTGCCTTATTTTAATTGCTTTGGCCGAACGGTCAGCTAGGGCAAGTGCTACAATATTTCTTACTTCATCCATTTTTTGCTCAAGCTCTAAATCAGTATTAATTATTTTTGTTTTTGGCCAATCACACAAGTGAATTGATTCTGGCATTTTCTCTGTTTTTAAACTTTGGTACATTTGTTCAGCAAAAAAGGGCATTATCGGAGCAATAATTTTTGCAATATTTAATAGTACATAATACAAGGTTTCTATAGCCTCTTTTCTTTTAGCTTGCTCTTTAGCATCAACTGAAGGATGAAATCTTTTTCTTGATCTTCTTAAGTACCAAATTGATAAATCATTAATAAAAAAATCTTCTATTGCCAGCGTGCTTTTTGCTACGCCATATTTGTCCAAGTTAAATTCTACTAGTAAAATAAGGTGGCCCAGCTTTGAAATAATCCACTTATCTAAAATATTTTCTGATGTAAGTTTTACATCAATTGGATAATCTTTTTTATCAACATAGGTGGTAAAAAATGTATATACATTTTGTAGAGTCAATAATTTCCTTTTTATTTCGTCTATCAAAAGATAGCCAAAGTTTACATTTTCTGCTGGATTTGATCTCATATAAAACCAACGAATCGGATCAGCACCAATTTTTTCTACTGCCTCGTCAAACCAAATGGCGTTTCCCTTGGACTTGTGCATTTCTTCACCTTTTTCGTCCCTGACCGAAGCATATCCAAAAATCGTCTTCATAGGTGCTGTTTCTTCTAGTACTGCTGACATAACCAATAAAGAATAAAACCAATTTTTAAATTGCCCGGGGAAAGATTCGGAAATCAAATCCACCGGAAACCATTTTTTCCAATACTTCTTATCAGAAAAATACTGGATAGTTGAAAAGGGCACAATGCCCGCGTCTAGCCAAGGGCTTCCCACATCCTTAATTCTATCAACAGTTTTTTTACATTTTTTACATTTTATTTTGACGGCATCCACCCATGGCCTATGGGGAGAGTTCCCATCAAATTGCTCCCAGCCTTCAATGGCTCGTTTCTTTAATTCTTCTTTACTACCAATAACTTCAAAATGGCCACATTCACATTCATAAATAGGAAGTGTTAGCCCCCAATACCTTTTTTTGGAAATCAACCAGTCGTGCATATTTTTTATCCAATCCAATTCTCTTTCTTTTCCAAAAGCCGGAATCCAATTAATCTCTTTAACAATATTCTCTAGGGGTTTTCGCAGCTTATCCATGGAAATATACCACTCATCAACTACACGCCAAACTAATTCGGTTTTACATCTCCAACAAGTGGGGTATTTGTGTTTATAAGGCAAAATTTTAAACACCCAGTTTCCGCGTTTTTCCGTGTCAATTTCCGCATCCTTCCGTGTTAGATAATCAAGGATTATCTTTGGATTTTTCTTAGCATTTTGCCCTGAAAATTCACCCAAGCCTTCCAAATAACTTGCATCCTCGCCTATAACTTCTATTAAAGGTAATCCTAATTTTTTACCTAATTGAAAATCTTCTTGGCCAGCTGAAACGGCAGTATGCACAAGGCCAGTTCCATCTTCGGTGTTAATGGGCATAATTCTGTCATCAGTTGAAATGATTGTATGAAATGTAGTAGGATTTTTTTGAGCCACCTCTTTTACTCTTGGCAAGTCATTAAAAGCAAATGAATATTTTAATCCCACTAAATTTTTTCCTTTTACGGTTTTTAAAATTTTAAATTTTTCTTTAAAAATTTTTTCAACTAAATCTTTAGCTATCCAAAATTTACCTTGTTCATTTTCAACAAGCGTATAATCAATTTTTTCATCAACCGCGACTGCTATATTAGCCGGAAGCGTCCATGGGGTAGTAGTCCATACTAAAAGATTTTCATCTTTTTTATTAATTAAGGGCAGGCCAAAATATACCGAATCGTGCACAATTTCTTTATATTCTTCTGTTAAAATTTCGTGCTGACTTATAGCAGTTCCACATCGTGGGCACCATGGTACAGAATCCCTTCCTTTATATAAGTAGCCCTTTTGGTGGCATTTTTTTAAAAAGTGCCAAATTGTATAATTATTTTCATCAGACATTGTAAAATAAGAATTTTCCCAATCCATCCATTGGCCCAATCTTACGGATTGCAAGGTTTGTATGGCAGAATATTTTCTTACCCGTTCTTTGCACTTTTCAATAAACGCGCCAATACCATAAGCCTCAATATCTTTTTTGTTTTTAAAGCCCAATTCCTTTTCAACCTCAACCTCAACATGAAGCCCTTGGCAATCAAATCCGTTTTGATATCTTTGATCAAAGCCTTTCATAGCAAAATATCGTTGGAATAAATCTTTATAAGTTCTGCCCCATGCATGGTGTACGCCCATTGGGTTGTTGGCGGTAATTGGTCCATCTAAAAACGACCAAGGTTTTTTACCTTTATTTTTTTGTCGCAATTTCTCAAAAATTTTGTTATCCTCCCAAAACTTGAGAATTCCTTTTTCTTCTTCTGGAAAATTATATGCCATCTATTTAAAATTTAGATTTACCCGTGTTGATAATTAACATTTTCTTATCTTTTGGAAGAGTATTTCTCATTTGCAACATTAATGCAAGTCCTACAATTCCTGAAGGTTCACAACTAATTTTTTGATTTTCTGCAATTTTCATCGCTGACTGTAAAAATTTTTCCTTTAGTAAATATACATTTGATTTTTTCCCACAATAACCAGCATAACGATACATTTTTATCCATTGTTCGTCATAACGAACAAACGGTAAATGTGGAGAATATAACTTATCTGCTATAGATTTAGGATTATTAGTGGTAATTCCTAGAAAATTGCACTCTTTTAAATTTTCAACATTTCCACTAAATCTTGGGTCATGATTATTTGTAGTAATTTCTTTTTTATTTATATTTAAAATATTTTCATATAAATTTCCTGTCCCAAAAGGAATAAAACAATAGTCTGGCGAATTATTTATTATTTCATAACTTAACCAGTCATAAAAACGGTTGGTAGGATCCAATGCTTCATTAGAGGTTATGTCAAAACCATTAAGATTATTGGTTAATTGAAGAATTGCTCTATAATCTAGTGGTTTTTTGATTAAGTCTGTTTTATATACTTTACATCCAATTTCTTCTAATTTTTTTATTATTTCCAAATTAGCATTATAATCCATTAATACTTTCAAGTTTGGCAAACCATATTTTTTTAGCTGTGTTTGTATAGCAAGCGCCGCTGAACCAGAAGAAATAATAGACATTTGGGGTAATTTTGTTTTTGCCTGTCCATTTTTATTTGTCAATAAAATATCTCTATAGGTAACAATTATTTCCCACGCCATTCTATCTTTATGGGTGCCTGTTGGGTTTTGACTCTCATCTTTAATCCATACATTTAAAAAACCAGGCACTTCAATTTTATATGTTGGTGTTGCTGGAAATTTTGGATCATCTGAGGGAAACTCCGGTTTATTTGGATCATTCTCAGAAGCCACAATAATGGATTTTAATATTTGATCTTCCTTTAAAGAAATCATACTGTTAATTTAATTCTACTAATTCTCCTTTTTGAATTCTTTTTTCCGTAAAAACTGTTTCTATTTTTTCTATACTCTCTAGAATAGAACAACCCTTCACTTTGCCATATAAGAGTAAGAGTGGCGCTTGATGACTTACAATCAAAATAGTTTTGCCACTATATAATGCATCAATTTCCCCAAAAAAATTATATACACGATCTAATACCTGTATATAATTTTCCCCATCGGGTGTTTTTCCCCGCATTCGTTCTTCTTCATTTTCAAAATATTTTTCAAAATCTTCTATTGATCGGTTATTGAAAGATCCAAATTGAATTTCTCTTAACCTTGTATCAAATTTTGGTTCTAAATTCAATTGTTTTCCGACAATTTTGGCAGTTTGTTTTGTTCGTAAAAGATCAGAAGAAAAAATCATATCAACTTTTTTATCTATAAGTTTTTGCAGAGATTCTTCTATCATTTTAATACCGCGCTTCGTAAGGGGGTTTTCAAACTGTTCTGGCCATGAAGAGCAAATTTTTTTAACATTAGACACTGCTTCGCCATGGCGTAGTAGGTAATATTTATTGTTTAATTTCATTTTTATGGAGAAGAAATTAGAAAGCAAAAAAACAACAATAAAGTTATTTTGGTATTTATTACCAAAAATTAATTATTCACTAGAAGATTACGATCTGTTTCTTCAATTAGTCTATCTATAGAGCCTTTCGTTACCACGGGTCTTTTGTTTGCAATATTATAAATCCCGTAGCCAGATTTAACTGATTCTGGCGTGAAATTTTCATAAACAGTATTGGCACCGGCTTGATATGCCAAGGTCATACCTGATAAGGGGGAATTATAATTTAATTTTTCACTGTTTGAATTTGGGGGAATTGGAATATCAAAATCTGGATACAAAATTCTAAGTAGCGCAATTACATTTAAAGTTTTTTCAACATCGCCGACTTTCTCGTGTGCAAGTGGAGTTTCTTCGCTGGGAGTAAAGCAAGTGACACTAGTCATATTTCTGACATTCATTTTATTGACAAAACAAAGGTCATTTGCAATATCTTGGTTTGTTTGTCCATCAAAACCAATAATAAAACCCGAGCCAAGATCCATGCCAACTGCTTGAGCGCCTTTCATTGCAGAAACCCTTTTCGAAAAAGAATGCTCTCTTAACCTTTCATGCATTGGAATATTTGAAGTTTCAAAATTTGAAACATACTGCGTCACACCTGCGTTTTTTAGTTTCAAGTATTGTTTAGAATCTAAATCTCCTAAATTTGTTACAATTTTTACCCCTCCTAATTCTTCCTTTAACTCGTTTAAAGCTTCTATTAAAACATCTACAATCTGAGGATCTTCGCCACTTTGTACAAAAACTTCCGTACAACCTGACAGTAATGCATTCTTTATACTTGCCACTAAATCATGCTTACTTATTCTCTGAATTTTATCTTTTGATAAATTGTCTCTTCGCATAGAACAGTATAAACAATTTACTCTACACACATTACTTATCTCAACAGTTCCCACTAATTTAATTTTTGTACCCTTTCTCTCGTCTCTTATTCTTGCCCCAAGGATTCTTAAAAGTTCGGCGTCAGATTTTTCTGAATTTAAAAATTCAACCAAGGCTTCATTAAGAGCTTCTTTTCCTTCGTCAGTTTCTTTAAATCTCTCCCACAGATTTATTAGTTTTTCTATTTTCAAAAAAAATTGCTCACTTATATTTTCAGTTTGTTTTAATTTTTCCATATAATTATAATCACATTTTTTCTGGCGCTTGAATTCCAAGCAACCACAGGCTATTTTTCATGATAATTGAAAAAGCTTCCGTTATTGCAACTTTATATGATGAAAAATCATCATTTTTGTCAACAATTTTATTATTTGCATAATAATTGTTAAATTCCCTTGCTAATTCTGTAAGGTATAAAGTGATGACATGGGGCTCATATTCTTTTCCAGATTTTTCAACAATTTCTGGAAAATAAATCATATCTTTTTCCAATTTACTGATTTCGTTTGGTATATTTTTAAGCGACGCTTTAATTTTTTCTGCTTTTGCTTTTTTTAAAACCGACTGCGCTCTTGCATAAGAATACTGTAAATATGGACCAGAGTCACCCTCAAAAGAAATTGATTTTTCAAAATCATAAATAATATCACTTCCAATTGATTGTTTTAAAATTGAATATTTTAAAGCTCCAATGGCAACTTTTTCTGTAATTTCTTTTTTTTCTAAATCTGATAAATCCCTGTCTTTAATTTTTTCTTTTACTAATTCTTCAACTTTATTTAGTAAAAATTCAAAAGTGATAATTTTGCCAGTCCTTGAAGACATTTTGCCCTCGGATAAACGCATCATTCCGTGGCCAATATGTTTTGTTTTTTCTGCTAATTCAGGAAAAATTTGCAACATTGCAGATAGTAATACTTTGAAATACTCATTTATTTCATTACCAGTAATAATTACTGATTGGTTATATCCATATTTTTTGTATTTAATATGCGCTAATCCCAATTCTTTTGCTTCATAAGTTGGCAATCCTTCTGAATTGATAAAAACCCTAGTGTGTAAGCCAGTCTTTTCGCCTTTAAAAATAGTAGCTCCTTTTTCACCTTTTTCAAAAATCCCACTTTTCAAACCATTTTCAACTATTTTTTTACCAAAATCAGCAACCGCACTTTCAAAAAAATAATAATCAAACTTAGTACCAAGCGTTTTATAAATTTTTTCAAAATATTCTAAGCTTTCTTTTTTTCCTTTATCATATAATGCATTGATATTTTTATCAGATCTTTCAAATATTTTTTTATTCAATTCAGTAATTTCTTTTTTTGCAGTTTCGTTTATTTCATATTTTTCTGAACCAAATACATAAGCATTTTGCCAGGCTTGGTTTTGGTTTTGCATTTTACCCCAAATTGCTTTTGCCACATGAAGTCCTACATCGCCTTGGTAATTTGCTCGCTTTACTTTTGCGCCCTGAAATTCAAAAATTCTTGAAATAGATTCCCCAATTGAATTACTCATTAAGTGGCCAATATGAAATTCTTTAAATGGATTTGGATCAGTATATTCAACGATTACTTTTTGATCTTTAAGATTACTATTTTTACCGAAATTTTTATTAATTTTTTTTAAATTTTCAACAAAAAATTTCTTTGATAAATAAAAATTAATAAACCCAGGGCCCGCAACTTCAACCTTTTCTATTCCAATATTCTTGAGAACTTTGGAACTTAACTCCTTAACCAACCCACCAGCAACTTCAATTGGGTTTTTGTTTAACTTTTTAGCTAAAGCAAGAGCAATATTAGTTGAATAATCCCCGTGTGTTTTTTCTTTTGGAGTCTCAACTAAAACAGGTCCATCATATGAACCAAAACTTTTTATTGCTTTCTCAATTAATTTTCTTATTTCCTCTTTTATATTCATTGAATAGTTGTACCCAAAAATGGTTTATTATTTAAAAAATGTTCTAATCTTTCTAGGTGTTTTCCATTAACTATGATTACCTTTATCTTTAAAATTTCTGCCATTTTTGAAGCTCTTGGATCAAATGGCACAGATAAACCAGGACTCCATTTATTTCCCACTATTTTCCTAAAATCTTTCCAAAGTATCTTTTTAAATGCTTTTGCAGTCTTGAATTTATCCGGATCCTTATCGTACACATAATCAATATTTGTTACATTAATAATTGTCTTAATGCCCATATTTTTGGCGAGTATTACAGAACAATAATCAGTTGACCAGCCAGGTTTCCAACCTCCAGCCACCACAATATCTTTTTTTGTGCTTATATTTTTTGTTGGGTTTGTAATCAATTCAGAAAATGCAATATCGTAAAAAACTTGTTGTACCACTTTTGCATTTAATCTTGATACATCAATCCCTATTAAGTCCCTTTCTTTATTATCTGCCCCAAAATCCAAAAGTGCTTTTTGGTAATTTCGGCAAATTTTTCCTCCGCCGACAAAAATAAAAAACCGCTTAAGGTCAATGTATTTTTTTAAAGATTTTTTAAAATTTTTCAAAAATACTACATCTATTTCGCCTGGGGCAACTAGCGAGCCTCCTAATGAAATAATAATGTTTTCTTTTTGCATGTTGGGTTTTAGTTTAGCTTATTTATTGCATAATTTAAAGCCCTTAAAACAAAATAAAGTAACAAAAAGCCCTAGATATTAAATATTAGGGCAAGATACATTATAGACAGTTGCAAAAAAGATTTTTGCAATCATTTTATATTAATTAGATTCAGCCTCTTGTTTAGCACAGTTTTTTATTATATCAGTTTGTTCTTCTAAGCGCTTATACCATAATTTCAGGAAATCCATTTTATCCATAGAAAGATAATCATCCAAATCCTCTAGATCGAAATATGATGAGCCATTATTTGATAATTCATTATCCACAAAATCTACAAATTCAAGAATGGAATTAATTGCCACTAGTCTTTGCACTCTATCTTCTGGTTCGCTAGGATTTATAGATAATTCCGTTATTAATTTTGTCCTCATTGGAAAGCCAATTGCACGAAACTGTCTATTTATTTTCAAAAAGTCTTTATGTGTTTCATTATCAAATTTAGACTCTTTTATGATGGAATCCAAGAATCTTAAAAGATTTATTGAAATTATACTTAGTTCTGACCAAGAGGGATTTCTTTTGTCTTCTGGGTTAAAACTAATTTCTCCTTTTTCCATATATAATATATTTAGTTAAGATCGTTTTTTGGTCTGGGGGGATCTTTAAGTATTGGCATTTCCCTCATCAATTCGTTCAAACTTTTACACAATCTACGCAATAAATAATACTTATCCGATAATTCATGACCTCCCGCTAATTTATGCTTTTTGTCTTCGTACAGAGGAAAAACTTCGTCGGGACTTGATGATTCAAAATCAATAATTCCTATTATATTATCAATAGATGCATTTGCGTTTTTCTCACTTTGCGATAGTTTTATTATATTGTTTGGTTCTTTAAACAATGCCACTTGTACCAAAGTGGCAGTAATTACAAAATTCTGACTTAATTCTAAAAAAAGTTTGCGGTTGGATTTATTAAAATATTTTGTCTCCTCTTTAATTAACTTTTTTGTACTATTTTTATCAATAAAAGACAAAAAAGACAAAAAACGCATTGATATTATTTCTAATGCTTCCCATGAAACCACCTCTTTATTTTCTATATCTTTTATTCTTTCCATAACACAATATGGCTTGATTCTAAATCTTTTTTTGATAATTTACAAATAACTAATATATGGGTAATATCAATTAATGAAAATATATTCTGAAAATAACAAAGCACTATATGACTACGAAATCATTGATAGCTATGAGGCAGGTTTAGTTTTGCAAGGCCAAGAGGTAAAGTCTATTAAAGCAGGCCATATTAATTTATCTGGTTCGTATGTAGTGATAAGAAATACAGAGCCATATTTAATAGGAGCTAAAATTCCCGCATATCAACCTAAAAATGCGCCAGAAGACTATAATCCCGAACAATCAAGAAAACTCCTTTTAAACAAAAAAGAGATAGATTACCTTATGGGCAAGGTAAACGAGAGAGGATTTTCGCTAATACCCTTGAAAATTTATGAGCAAAATGGTAGGATAAAACTCGCGTTTGGGTTAGCAAAAGGAAAAAAGAAGTTTGATAAAAAAGAGAAGATTAAAAAGCGGGATGTGGAAAGACAAATTCGAAGAGAGTTAAATTCGCGGGGATGAAAGTTTCGATGATTGGCTCTTTAAAAACAAGGCAAGCTGAGTATTCTCAAATCTCATAAAACTTTGAGAAAAAAACATAATTGCTAATTTTTCAAATAAGCAACCAGCACTAGCATACGCTTAGTGTTCATCCTTACTGTTGATTCCTGATAAGCAGATCAAGGGTGTTATACAATCAGGATAGATGATTATTTTAGCTTTAGAATAATTATTAAAATACATTAAAGCTAAGGTATTAAAATTTTATTTATCTTTTATTTAATATCTGAAATTAAAGGTAAATAAGCTTGTAGAATTGTTTTTAATGACTTTTCAGACGAGGATTCAACTCCTCCATCTCCACAATAACTTTGAATTACAAAATGCCCTTTGGAAATCAAGTTTCTGGTCTTTTTTCCAAATTTTAGTTGAAAACTCGCAATAATTATTTTATGTAGTAAACTACATAAAATAATTCTATCAAATTTTCATTCTAAAATTTGAAAAAAATACCTAGAAAGCATTTCATAATTCAAAGTAATAAATTATAAATAAAAATTTATTTAAAAAAACCATCGAAAAAATACCAGTAAACAATTTTATAAGGGCAAAGGAGGTAAGGGTAATAGATGAAACTGGAGCGCAGCTTGGTGTTATGAATATTTTTTCGGCTATTGATTTAGCAAAATCTAAATCTTTGGATTTAATTCAAGTTACAGAAAAAGTTGAACCGCCGGTTTGCAGAATAGGTAATTATGGAAAATATCTTTATTCTTTAAAAAAGAAAGAAAAGAAAATACACATAAAAACAAAAACAGAATTAAAAGAAATAAGAATTGGATTTAATATTTCGCCTCATGATATTGAGGTAAAAAGCTCTCAGGCCGAAAAGTTTTTAAAAGATGGAAATAAGGTTAAAGTAAGTATGTTTTTAAAAGGCAGAGAGAAAGCAATGGGAGAGCTAGCAAAAAAGAAGGTGTTATTTTTTTTAGAAAATACTGATAAATTAATACCAATTAAAACTGAAAGGGAATTAAAGCGTGAACCCAAGGGATTTACGATGATTATTTCTAGAAAATAGAAAGTAGAAATTAGAAAGTAGAATTTTACGCAACAGTCGTATTCTATTTTCAAGCGAGTGAAGGAATAATAAATTGTAAATCGAAATTTATAATTTATAATTCCAAGCGAGTGCCGAAAATATGCTTTGCATATTTTCTATTTACTATTTTCTAATTTCTCACATTTGATATGAATAAAACAAAAAAAGCCCTAACAAAAAGATTTAAGATAACAAAATCTGGGAAGCTTCTCAGGCGTCTTTCGGGCCAAAATCATTACAGGTCTAAGAAAACAGGCGAAGCTAAAAGAAAGGGACGAAAATGGGTACAGATATCAAAATCTGAAACTAAAAGAATAAAAAGATTTTTACAGATTTAAGAATAAAATAAATAGATAACCATGACAAGAGTTAAAAAAGGAGCATCGGCGCATAAACATAGGAAGCATTTATTAAAAAACGCTAAGGGTTTTAAATATGGAAGAAAGTCAAAATATAAATTGGCAAAAGATGCATTAAGGCATGCCTGGACTTATGCATATAGAGACAGAAAAGTTAAAAAAAGGGATTTTAGGCAACTATGGCAGTTGCAAATTAATGAAGCTGCAAGAAAATTGGGGATCAATTATAGTAGATTTATAAATGGATTAAAGAAAAAAAATATTGAAATTGATAGGAAAATTTTATCGCAACTTATTGAGAAATATCCTGCAATTTTTGAAAAAATAGTAGAAGAGGTTAAATCTAAATAACTTTAAATAAACAAAAAAACCGCATATCAAAATATGCGGTTTTTTTGTTGTAGGGCAATATAATTAAGATGCCTGCATCATTATTGCAATAATGCTTCCTGGCTCACTTGTTTGAATAAACAAAACAGAGACAAGAAAGAAAAGAGTTGATAATAAAAATAATCGCATATTGTTTTTCGTCATAGTATTTACCTTTGAATCACTAAAATATCAAGAAAATATTTTATAATTCAAAGCTTAATTGTAATACCATTATCATATATCCAATTTTAAAAATTGGCAATAAGATTTTACTAAAAAGCGCCTTCTTTTTTTAATAAATTAATTTTCTTTTTGCTACCTCTATTATATTTTCCTATTTTTCCATCACTTCTTATTACTCTATGGCAAGGAATTTTGGAGTTATAATTTTTATTTAAAGCACTTCCTACTGCGCGAGCAGAATTTGGGCTGCCAATTTTTTGGGCAATTTCTTTGTAAGTTAATACTTTCCCCCTTGGAATTTTTTTAACTACCTCGTACACTCTTTTTTGAAACGAAGTCATCAGCCTTTTTGAGTAATTCTTTTGCATTTTTAAATGTTAATTTTTTTATTGCTTCTGTAAATGGTAACCATAAAAAACCTTTATGTTCATCAGAAATTTTTACATTTTCTGTATCAGTTTCTGCTAAATAAAATATCACTAATTTAAAAACCCATGGTGCCAATTTTTTTGCTTCGCCTTCTAAATCATAACTTTTTTTAAAAAAATATTTTGAATATTCTTTAAAACCAGGAATCAGTTTTATATTTTTAATTCCAGTTTCTTCTTCTATTTCTCTTTTGGCAGTTTCTTCAGTTTTTTCGCCCTCTTCAATGTGTCCTTTAGCAAATTCCCAGTGGCCCGAAGGATAATGCAAAAGCAAATAATGAGGCACATTATTTTTCATTAAATATATTATTGCTCCTGCTGATTTTTCTTTGGGCATGAGTTTATTTTTTTTCTGTATTTTTAATACCTTGATTTACATATATGTATCCCAAAGCTCCTTTCTGCTGTAATAATTGCTGATCATGAATGCCGGTTCCGTGACCCCAACCGACAATTACAACGATTGGTCTTGTCGCCTTATTTTGATATTCTATTATTTTTTTGACCATCCTCTCATCTCTAATACGCACCACTTGTTGATCGGTTCCGGGCATATAGATTCCCTCTTTTTTTATTCCTCGCTCTTCTGCGCCAACTCGCCCCTCTAATTCCCGTAATTCTTTTTGAGACAAATCACACCCTACAATTTCAAATTTCAGCTCTTGGGCTAAGTCATAGAGTTCAGCAGGTAACCCATAAGGTCCGATTTTAGACTTTATTCTTATTTCATCGGTAGCATAGTTTTCATGATCTTTAGTTGCCCCCTCAAATGTCTTTGTTTCAGGATCATACACCAATGGACCAAGCCACTCGTGTAACACATATTCTGGCTTTACGATTTTTATAAGCTCTGCCTGTTTTTGCCATTCTTCTTCCATAAGGTGATTTTCCCCAACAATCACTATAGAGTATCTATTACTCTCATCGGAGTGCTCAATAAGATATCCCTTATCATTCCATGATTCCACCCAGTGAGAATTAATATATTCTCGTGCTCCAACTTCTTTTTGCTCTGCTGATAACAATATATCAGCAGCTTCTCGTTCAGTTCTTTTTGCCATATTATTTTAAAGATTTTAATAACTCTTCTGCCGGCAAAGTATTTATAATATCGTTTTTTTCTGCCCAACCTCTTCGTGCTTGCATTGCCCCGTATTCCATAAGTAATAACTGTTCTTTTTTGTGTGAATCGGTATTAATGATCATTTTTACGCCTTCGGCTTTTGCTCTTCTTATATATAAATCACGCAAGTCTAATCTGGAAGATGAATTAATTTCTAAAATAGTACCGGTATTTTTTGCTATTTGTAATATTTTGTCAAAATCAATTTGATACTCATCTCTTTGGCCCACAATTCTTCCGGTTGGATGGGCAAAAATATCCACATTTGGGTTTTTCATCGCTTTTTCAATTCGTTCCATTAATTCCCCTTTTTCCATTTTTAAAGTTGAATGTACCCCCGCAATCACATAATCAAGTTGGGCTAACACTTCATCTTTAATATCAATTGAACCGTCGTTTAATATATTTGCCTCGCATCCATGCAAAACCCTAAATTTAATTCCCTTCTTTTTATAGTTTTCATTTATTTTTTTAATTGCTTCTTTTTGTTTTAGCAGTTTTTTTTCATCTAAGCCGTTTTCAATTTTTAAAAATTTTGTATGATCTGATATACCAATATATTCATACCCCAAATCCATAGCGGACCTTGCCATCACTTCAATTGAATTTTCTCCGCCATTCCAATTGGAATGGCAATGCAAGTCTCCCTTAATATCTTTTAACTCTACCAAATCTGGCAGCGTATTTTTTAATGCTGTATCAATTTCTCCTTGATCTTCCCGCAATTCTGGCGCTATATAGGGTAAGCCCAGCGCCCTATATACTTCTTCCTCAGTTTTTCCAGCAATTATTTTACTTCCTTTAAATAATCCATACTCGCTTAATTTTAAGCCTTTATCAATAGCGATTTTTCTTGTGGCAATATTGTGGGCCTGAGAACCTGTAAAATACTGTAGGGCCGCTCCATAGCTTTTTTCGGGCACTATTCGTAAATCCATATCAAAGCCGTCTGCCATATGCACCGAAGCTTTGGTGCCTCCTTTACCCCAAATTTTTTTCACACCTGGCAAAGCAACAAAAAAATCCATTATCTTCTGGGTGTTTTTTGCCGCCTCGCGGGGCGAGCCTCGCCCATATTTTTTATCTGGGCGGGAAACCACCAAAAAATCTACATCACCAATAGTTTCTTTGCCTCTCCTTAAAGAACCTGCTAAACTTATTTTTTGCACCTCTTTTAAATTTTCTAGTTTTTTATACACCTCCATTGCCACAGGTTTTATGTCTGAAATTAAAGATCTACCCTTGCTTTGTTTTAAAAATTCCAAACCCTGCATAATATTTTTTTCTGTTTTTTCACCAAATCCAAATAAGGGGGCTATAGTATGTTTTTTTACCGCTTTTTCTAAATCTTTTATATTTTTAATACCCAATTCTTGGTAAAGAACTTTTACTTTGCGGGGTCCCAGCCCCTCAACTTTTACTAGCTCGTCCATTTGAACAGGCAATTTTTTCTTAAATTCCTCGTACAATTTTATTTTTCCTGTTTTTAAATATTCTTCTATGTGGTCGGACATGGCTTTGCCAATTCCTTCAATTTCTTCAAGCATTTTTCTTCCTCCTTTAATGTATATTTGGGCCACATCATCTTTTATTGCTTCCAAAGAAACAGCTGCGCGCTCGTAAGCATATGGCTTGAATGCAACTTTATCTATCTGTAAAAATCTTGCTATTTCATAAAAAATTTTAGCTATTTCTTGGTTTTTCATTATTGCTTTATAATTGTTCTCTCTAGGGGTATCCTTATAATGCTTTTGTTTTTAATAGAGATATCATCTTTAATAATTAATAATAGAAATCCTGATAGTATTGTGAAAACACTTACGAAAACAAAAACGGATGTAAAACCAATACTTGACGCAACAATACCACCTATTCCGCCGGCAAGACCTGCACCAATGCCTATAAATGTACTCCATGTGCTCCATGCCATTGCTTCTTTCCCTTTATCAATATGTCTTGTAAATATCGCTGAATATGGGGCAACAGTGATCGCAGCAGCAATTGCATAAAAGATTTGTAATAAATAAATATGCCATGGTTGACGAGAAAAAATATAACCCAATGGAACGAAAGCCATCATAAAAGTACCTACTACCATAAACCAATAATCATCCTTCTCTCCATGATTTTTATCCAGATAGTATCCAATTGGTATTTGTAGTATTGATCTCGTTATCCAAAAAAATAATGAAGCAAACCCCGCAATTTTAGCTGCTTCAGAAATGCTTCCAATAGTAATATTTTGAACAATAAAAATAGCGAAAACAGGCCCCATTAGGCCCCATCCCAAATTGAGGAAAAAATCACTTACTATTAAAACCTTTATTATTTTATTGATTAACTTGGGTATAGTTTTAAGCATGAATTTTAAATAATTATTTACTTTTAATGGTGCATTCTGTAATTCAAGATTTATATACCTTATAACCTTCTCTGACTTTTTCTGAAACTTTTAAACCCACAGAATCTCCTTTTTTTGCTTTTTTTACTTCTTTGTGGTCAATTTGCATTGAGGCAACCCTTTGATTAAAATCCGTATTTTCTCCACCAATAATCCTTATCTCGTCTTTTTGCACAAGTACTCCAGAAAGCTTAATAACTGCCACTTTAATATCTGAAAAATAATGAGAAATTTTGCCGATTAGTTTTCCTTCTTTTTTTGCTTTGGCCATATATTTAATTTTAAATTACTAAAACTTAATATTAAAAATGTTATTTTTTTACGACCTTTATAGCATTTTAATTATATCAGTTAATTTAAACTTATAAACTAACAATTCTCATCTTTTCAACTGCGTCTGATAATATTTGGCAATAAAGGTTTAAGCCAATTTTATTTATGCTTCCCGATTGTTCTTTACCTAAAATATTTCCTGCTCCTCGAATTTCCATATCTTTCATTGCAATCGCGTATCCCGAACCAAGTTCGTTTGCGTTTTCCAAAGCTTTTAATCTTGCGCGTGCCAGGGGAGTGATATTTTTTGGATAAAAAAGATAGGCAAAGCTTTTAATGTGGGATCTTCCCACTCTTCCTTTTATTTGGTATGCCTGGGAAAGTCCAAGGCGCGAAGCATCTTCTATGATAATGGTATTTACATTGGGCAAATCTATGCCATTTTCAATAATGGTAGTTGCAACCAACACATCAATTCTATTTTTTTCTCTCGCTTCGCGAGATCTGGCGTAGCCAGAAAAATCATCCATTATTTTTATCAATTCTTTTTCATCCATTCTGCCGTGTATATAAGAAATTGTAGCCTCCGGAACAAGTTTTTCTAAATCGCTTTTTGTTTTTTCAATAGTTTGTATTTTATTGTGCAAAAAATACACTTGGCCATTTCGTTGTAATTCAAAATGAATAGCTTGTTGTATTATTTTTTTATTGTAGGGTAAAATGTTTGTGTTGATTGCGCTTCTGCCTTGGGGTGGAGTTTGCATCAAGCTGATATTTTTAAAAGAGGAAAGCGCCAAATAAATGGTTCTTGGAATTGGGGTTGCCGACAAACTTAAAATATCCAATGAAGGATTTTTTTGTCTTAATTTTTCTTTTTGTTTTACGCCAAATCTTTGTTCATCATCAATAATTAAAAGTTGTAAATTTTTAAATTCTATATCGGCTGACAAAATTCTATGGGTTCCTATCAAAATATCAATATTGCCTTCTTTTACCTCTTTAATAATTTTTTTTTGCTCTTTTTTTGTTTGCAGCCTTGAAATGAGAGAAATGTTAAAAGGTAACGCGCCAAACCGTTTTTTAAAATTATTAAAATGCTGGTTTGCCAATATGGTGGTTGGGCAAATTATTGCGGTTTGGCGGTTGTTGATGCCCGCCAAAAAAGCCGTTCTTATTGCCACTTCTGTTTTTCCAAAACCCACATCTCCGCATACTATCCTGTCCATTGGCTTGTCTTTGGCTAAGTCATTTTTTATATCTTCAATAGCCTGAATTTGGTCAGGAGTTTCTTGGTATAAAAACGAGGTGGTTAATTCATTTTCTAGTTCGTTGTCATTTATATAGGAGCTTCTTGTAATATTTTCTTTTTTAGCATAAAGATCTAAAAGTTCTTTGGCTAGTTTTTCCACATCTTCTTTTATTTTTCTTTTTGTATTTTGCCACAATGCCGAGCCAAGTCTTGAAACAACAGGATTAGAAAATCCTACATACCGTGAAAGCTTTCTTTCTAATCCCAATGGTACGAAGAGTTTGTCATTTTGGGCGTATTCTAATACATAATATTCATGGTCTTTTATTTTTTCCATTCCGGAAAATTTTGCTACACCATGATCTAAATGTACTAAATAATCATCCGGTTTTATATTTTTTAAGTCAGAAAATAATTTTTGGGATTTTAATTTTTTCTTTAAAATATCTTTTGCGTTTTGTTCGTTTTCAACTTTAATATTTAGCGGTTGTATATTTTCAATATTATTTCCTAAAAAATCCAGGCGCATAGCTTGATTTGTGTTAATAGGGAAAATATCAATAACTCCTCCTTTTTGTGAAAATTCCCCCGGTGCTTGTATGGTAAAAACTCTTTCATAGCCCATTTCGTCCAGCTTTCTTAATAAGCCAGAAAGATTGTGGCTTTGACCCTTTTTTAAAAATATTGTATTGTCTTGAAAAAATGATTGAGTTTTAGTTGATTGTAAAATTTCATCTAAGTTTTCATCAAACCAAAAAACCTGCTTCTCTAAAAAGTAGGGGGTAATTGATACAATTAAAAGTTTATTTAAACTTTTATCCTGAGCCATTTAATTTTTGAATGTTACATAAAATTTTCATAAAATCCTAAATCCCAAACAAATCCAAATTTAAAAATTCAAAACCCAAAAACATTTTTAATTTATTCAAAACTTAAAAATTGGAATTTTGATATCAATATTAATTATCGTTTTTGAGTCGAAATTCTCTTGTGTTTCGATAATTTTCTTCTTGTATCCGATTATAATTTGGCCCTAGTCTTATTCTCCGTAGTCGTTCAGCTTTTTCAGATTCCCATCTTCTGTCTAATTCTTTAGACCATTTCTGATATTCTTCGCTTCGTCTTTTATACTCTTCTCCTGTGTATTTCAACAATCTATTTCCAGAGCTAGTTTTAGCTTTTCTCCTTATCATTTCATCTTCTAATAAAGTTTCAAAATTGTCGCGCCACGGAAGTCCCCCCCTAAGTTTTTGTACATCTTTATCAAATCTAAAAAGAGGAACTTCCCCTACCACCCTTTTAAGATCGTCTGGAAGATTATTAATTGCAACCTCACCTTTTAAATCAAGATCGCCATCCCGATCCATTGCAAACATAATCGGTTCCATTAAATTACGAGCCTCCTTATATAGTCTATCACTTTCTTCTTTCAATCCTCTTTTAAATAATAAATCTGATCTTGCGCCCATTTCTTGTGCTTTTCTCAATATTGTATTAAGACGCTTCCTTTGATCTTGATTTTTCTCTTGCTTGTTATTTTCTTGGGCTTGGCCAATAACTTTCAGGGCTTGTTTTCTGTCTTCTTCAGAAATTCCCCTGGCATTATCAAGTACACACTGCACATCATACCCTATGGCTGTGTTAGCTTGGGAATTTTCTGCATAAATTATAGAAAGCCAATTATAAGAATCAAAGATTCTTGCAATATTTTCAGATTTAATTCCCTCCTTAATAAATTCCTTCATGTGCCCTTCATCAACTTCTCTTCCCCTGAAATTAATTAAGCCCGATATCCTCTGTAAAGCTTCTTTTTGCCCCTTCATTTGTAAAAAAGATTCAACAGCCTTCATTCTTCTGTCAACCTCCCTAGATAACTCTGATTCTCCTAATCCTTTTTCGGCGGTTGTTTTGCCGCTAGCTTCCTGCCCAACGGATCGTGTTGCTCCTATTCCTCCCAATAATCCCAAACCAGATAACAGACTAACTATAACGGGTATTATTTTTTTGCCTTTTGCTTCTTTGGTGCCACCCTTTTTATATTCCAATTTTTCAGGTAATTCATTTGGTTGTCTTGCTCTTTCTCTTTCTTGTTCTGGTTTTGCGTAAGAATCTTCAAGATCTTTCTTAATATTTTCAATGTCTTTGAACACAATATCGTGTCCTTTTGGGGTTTCTACTACAGCTTCTGTTTCTCTATTAGAAGGTTTCTCTTGACTTGTGGCAAGCTGGGCACGCTTAAAAGACTCCATTCCCCTTTTTAATACACTATTATTTGGGGGCTCATACAAGGAAGGATCTTTTTCTCTTTTGTTTTGATTCATAAATTTTAATTTTAATATTTATTTTTTATTATTAAACTCATTCATGGTTTTTTCAATACCGTTTTCAATTAAATAATTAAGGGCGTTTGTGGATTCTTCTATAATATTATTGATAATTTCTTTTTCTTGTGGGGTAAATTTTTGAATTACGAATTTTTCAACGCTTTTTGGTTTTTTTGTGCCTTCTGGCATAACGGGGCAAATTCCAATCTTTAATCTTATAAAATCTTTTTTGCCTAAGTTATTAATAATTGAATCCACACCTTTGTGACCCCCCGCCCCCGAATCTTTAGAAAACTTTATTTTTCCAAGAGGCAAATCTATGTCGTCCTGTACTACTACTAAGTTTTTAGTGGGTAGCTTGTAGTGGGTAATTACCTTTTTTACTGCGGTGCCGGATTCGTTCATGAAGGTTTGAGGTTTTAACAGAATAATTTTATTGTCGTTTAAAGTGTTTTCAGAAATAAAAGAATTATATTTTTTAGAAAATATAAATTCAGGGAATTCATTTTTTTTTGCCTGCCTGCGCAGGCAGGCAAAAAAATCCAGCGCCATAAAGCCTGCATTATGTCTTGTGTGTTTAAATTTTTCACCTGGATTTCCTAGTCCTGTTATTATAATCATGATTTTATCTTATCATTTTTTTGGGTTTTTAATAGAGTGGGGATGGGTTTTATTCTATTAATTTTCACTATTTTTAAAAACATTATTTTTTTTGATTGTTTGTTAAGCTTAGTGGAATTAGGTGTGGATGTGCGTTGCATTAAATAAAAAAATGTGTTAGATTTGCTAATATGGAAGAAGAAACCATCAATACTAATAGTACAAAAAATGACCAAAATGAATCCAAAAAGGGTTTTTCAAAGGGATTGCTGTCGTTTGTTTGGGAATTTTTAAAAATAGTGATTATTGCGGCGGTTATTGTATTGCCTATTCGTTATTTTTTATTTCAGCCATTCATTGTAAAGGGAGATTCTATGGTTCCAAATTTACAATCAGGGAATTATTTAATTATTGACGAAATCTCTTATAGATTTAAAGAACCTAATAGGGGCGATGTGGTAGTACTAAATTATCCGCTTGATAATACACAGCGCTTTATAAAAAGGATTATTGGTCTTCCGGGTGAAGTGGTAGAAATTAAAAATGGGAAAGTGACAATTAGTAAAAATGGAGAAAAGATAGTGTTGGATGAAACAAGTTATTTGCCAGAAGATTTAATGACCGATGGTAATGTGTATATTACTTTAAAAGATTCTCAATATTTTGTCTTGGGAGACAATAGGCAATTTTCTTACGATTCAAGAAAATGGGGAATTTTGCCTAAAGAAGATATTATTGGAAAAGCTGCGATAAGGCTTTTTCCCATTACAAGTGTATCGTTTATAAATTCACCAAATTATTAAACCTTGAATTAAACCTTGAATTACGAAATGCTTTCTTGGGATTTTCTCTAAATCTGGAAGGTGAAAATTTGATAGAATTATTTTATGTAGTTTACTACATAAAATAATTATTGCGAATTTTCAACCCAGATTTAGAGAAAAGACCTGAAACTTGCCTTTACATGGGGCATTTCGTAATTCAAGGTTAAAGTAAATTAATGGATAAAAAATTAAGATTACAAACTTTAACTGGAATGCGTGATATTTTGCCACAAGAACAGGTGTATTTTAAAAAAGTGCAAAAATCTGTTGAAAGCATTACTAATTATTATGATTTCAAAAGAATAGATACCCCTATTTTAGAAAGCGCTGAAGTGTTTTCAAAAGGCACCGGGGCTACCACTGATATTGTGCAAAAGGAAATGTATTCATTTAGAACAAAAGGGGGAGATTTGGTGGCGCTAAGGCCTGAGTTTACCCCGGGAATTGCAAGAAGTTATATTGAAAACGGAATGTATAATATGCCTCAGCCAGTAAAATTATGGACCCTAGGCCCATGTTTTCGTTATGAAAGGCCACAGGCAGGTAGATACAGGCAGCTATTACAATTTGATATAGAGGCAATAGGAGATAGAAGTGCCTCTATAGATGGGCAGATTATACAAATGAGCTATGATATTTTAAAAGATTTATCTTTTAAAAATTTAAATATTGAAGTAAATAGTATTGGAGACCAAGAATGCAGATCGCATTTTAAAAAGATTTTGACAAATTATTTTAAGTCAAGAAAATCTTCGTTATGTTCTGATTGTCAGCGAAGGTTGAAAGAAAATCCTTTAAGAATCTTAGATTGCAAAGAAGAAAAGTGTCAGAGAATAAGATCGGGCGCTCCGCAAATTATTGATCACTTATGTGAAGCTTGCCACGCGCATTTTAAACAGGTATTGGAATTTTTAGACGAGTTGGAATTGCCATATGTGTTAAATCCTTATTTAGTAAGAGGCTTAGATTATTACACAAAAACTGTTTTTGAAATTGTTGAAAAATCTGAAACTGGGGCAATTCAAGGCGCTTTAGTGGGTGGAGGCAGATACGACGGCTTGTTAAAAGTGCTGGGTGGAAGAGATACGCCTGCGTGCGGTGCTGCGGGCGGAATTGATAGGATTATGAACTTGATGAAATTAAGAGAAGTTAAACCAGATAAAAAAGATGAAAAACCCATGATATTTTTGGCGCAATTAGGCCAATTAGCAAAAAGAAAAAGTTTAAAGCTTTTTGAAGAATTTCGGGCATCAAAAATTCCAGTTGCAGAATCTTTTTCAAAAGATTCACTTAGGTCACAGTTAAATTCTGCCAATAAGATGGGGGTAAAATGGGTTTTGATTTTTGGGCAAAAAGAAGCATTAGAAAATTTCATTACTTTAAGAAATATGGAAACTGGAGTTCAAGAAGAAATAAAACTTGACAAGGTCGTAGAAGAAATGAAAGCTAAGGTTAAATCTTAGAAATTCAAAATTTAAAGCACTAAATTCTAAATAAATCCAAATTACCAAAATCTAAAATCTAAAACATATTTTGAATTTCAATATTTGAGTTTTGAATTTGTTTGGGATTTAGTATTTGGGATTTGGGATTTCACAACTTATGCCATTAGAAGTTCAAAAAAAAGAGAGAGAAAGTTCTCAAAATTTAGTACATCGTTTTACTAAAGTAGTGCGCCAGAGCGGAATTTTATTACAGGTAAGAAGCAAGCAATTCCGCAAAAAAGCGAAATCAGTTTTGGCAAAAAAGAAATCAGCTTTAAGAAAAGTTGAATTGAGGGCCAAAAAAAGAATTGCTGAAAAACTGGAAAAGCCAAAAGCATAACTTACTTTGAATTACGAAACTCCTCGGAGGTATTTTATTAAAATTTGGAGATAGAAATTTGATAGAATTTTTAAACTTAGCCATGCATAAGTTTAAAAATTATAGCGAATTTATAGCCCAAATTTGGATAAAAGACCCCGAAATTCTTTTAAAAAATGGGAGTTTCGTAATTCAAAGTAACTTAAATCTGTGATTTGTTTTTGGGATTAGCATAAGATTTGTAATATTTAATATTCATGTTAAAGCAGCAAATCCAAAACGATAGCAACGAGTTTTTAAAATCCAAAAATCAATTTTCTTTGGGTGTTTTGCGTATGGCATTGTCAACCATAAATGTAAAAGAGAAAGAAAAAAGATATAAAGCTTCAAAAGAAAACCCTGGTTTAAACGAGGAAGATTTAGTCAAAAAATCAGAATTATCCGATGATCAAATCATAGATGTAATTTCCTCTGAAATTAAAAAAAGAAAAGATGCAATAAGTTTATATCAAAAAGGCAATAGGCAGGAATTAGCAGATCAAGAAAAAAAAGAGATAGAAATTTTACAAAAATATTTGCCTCAACAATTATCAAATGATGAGCTTATAAAACTTATTAAAGAAGCAATAGATACTACAGGGGCTAAGGAATTAAAAGACCCTTCGGGGCGCTCAGGGCAAGTCATAGGAAAAATAATGGCAGAATTAATGCCAAAGGTAAAAGGAAAAGCAGATAATTCAGAAATAAGCAAAATAATAAAAGAATTGTTATAATCTTATGAATAATAAAAAATTAATATCAATTTCGGATTTATTTAAAAAAAGTTTTGATTTTTATAAAAATAATATCAAGATTTTATTAGGAGTTGCGCTTATTGGATATATTCCAATATTAATTGCTTATCTTCTAGAAATAGAAGAATCTCTTTCGTTAGTATCTTGGATTTTATTTTTAATAATTTTTGTACTCAATTTTTTAACTTACATTGCTTTTTTCTATGTGATAAAAGAAACCAAAGAGGGGGTATCTGAAAAAAACTATATAGAAAGGATAAAAAGATTATTTGCAAAAGCATCAGGCAATATATTCCCCGTGTTTTTAATTTCATTATTAAGTTTTTTATGTATTATTGGCGGATTAATACTTTTTATTATTCCTGGTATTATTTTTGCTACTTGGTTTGTTTTTTCAAATTACGCATTTATTTTTGAAGGGACAAAAGGTAAAAAGGCGCTTTTGCAGAGCAAGGAACTTGTGAAAGGATATTGGTGGCCAGTATTTCTACGATTTTTGCTGATTTGTATCTTTTCTGCATTAGTTTCTCTTATTCCCTTTTTTGGAGATATACTTAATTTTTTATTAATAAATCCTTTGTGCGTTATTTTTGGATATTTTATATATGAAGATTTAAAAACGATAAAGTCTAGTAATCTTTTGTAGATTAGCCGTTAAAGTAAGATTGTAAAATATATGTTACAAAAGCGGGATAAGAAGCCCGCTTTTGTGTTATTTTAAAAATGATGTAAAATAATAACTGTGAATTACGAAATGCTTTCTAGGTATTTTTTTCAAATTTGTAAAGTGAAAATTTGATAGAATTATTTTATGTAGTTTACTACATAAAATAATTATTGCGAATTTTCAATCCAAATTTGAAGAAAAGACCAGAAACTCTTCTTTTATTTGAGCATTTCGTAAGTCACAGTAATAAGATGGTGGAAATAAATAATCTAACAAATTTTATTGTGGATAAAAAGTTTTTTGTAGGGGTTGCAAAAAAAGTTTTAAAAAGCGAAAATAGAGAGAAGGAGAATGTATCCATTGCTTTTGTGAGTCCCCAAGAAATACAAAAACTTAATAAAAAATATAGAAAGAAAGATAAACCAACTGATGTGCTCGCATTTGAGAGAGTTTCTCATTTTAAAGAAGAATATTCAGAAGTTATTATTTGCCCTTCTGTGGTAAGGGAAAATGCAAAATCTTCTAAGTTATCATTGAAAAAAGAATTGTCCAAAATTTTACTACACGGCATTTTGCATGTATTAGGATATGACCATGAAAGATCGAAAAAAGATGAACAGATAATGGAAGAAAAACAAGAATATTATTTTTCCAAAATTACATATTAATTCAAGTTAAAATCATTTAATGGCTAAACCTCAAATTGTTACAGGGTTGGATATTGGTACAAATACCATAAAGCTTTTAGTTGCCCAAAAAAAAGGTGCAGAATGGGAGGTTTTAGCATATTCTCAAATGCCTTCTTTTGGTTTAAGAAGAGGTGCGGTAGTAAATGTTGAAGAAACTTCAAAAAATGTACAATCACTAATATCCGGAGTAGAAAGAGATTACGATATAAAAATTAATTCAGTTTTTGTAAACATTGGCGGAAGCCATCTTTATGTTGCTCCTTCTGACGGATTAATTTCTGTATCAAGGGCAGATCATATTATTTCAGAAGAAGACATTGAAAGGGTTTTGCAGGCAACAAGGGCCATAAATATACCCCTTAACGAAGAAATATTAGATGTGTTTCCCAATGAATTTATTATTGATGACCAAAAAGGAATAAAGCAGCCCTTGGGTTTGGTAGGCGTAAGGCTTGAAGCAAAAGTGATACTGCTTTGTTATTTTCAATCTTATTTTATCAATTTAACACAGGCGGTTTTAAACTCAAAATTACAAATTGATGATATTATTCCTTCTCCACTGGCTGCTAGCAAGGCAGTTATTACTCCTCAACAAAAAGAGATAGGAGTGGCGCTAATAGACATAGGTTCTGCAACTACTAGCTTGGCGGTTTTTGAAGAGGGGGACTTAATTCATCTGGCTATTTTCCCATTAGGTTCTGCAAATATTACAAATGATATTGCAATCGGCCTTAAAACAGAGGTAGCTATTGCTGAAGATATCAAAAAACAATACGGCTCTTGCAGTTATGTTAAAAGTGGGAAAGAAAATAAAGACCAATCAAAAAAGAAAATAGAAGCTATTGATAAATCGTATTCTGTGTCTTTTACTAAAAAATCGTTGGTTGATATTATAGAGCCGAGAGTTTCTGAAATTTTTGAGTTAATGCAAAAGGAACTTAAAAAAATCGGTCGCCAAGAATTGTTGCCAGGAGGTGTTGTTTTGACTGGTGGTGGAGCAAAATTACCTGGAATAAAAGATTTAGCTAAACAGCATTTAAAGCTTCCTTGTCAAATAGGAATTCCAAGGGGTATTTTAGGGCTTGAAAAAGATCCTGCGCTAGCTACGGTTACAGGGCTTATTTTGGGAAGCTCTGACTTTGATAATTCACAAAAGGATGGCATAATGTCTCTGCCTTGGGAATTTATAAAAAAGTTCAATTTCAATTTTAAAAGGATGTTTAGGGTTTTTATTCCATAAAAATCAGCTGTTATGAATTCTAAAATTAAAGTTTTGGGAGTGGGGGGATCGGGCTCTAATACTGTTTCTCGGATAGCAAAATTTAATACAAAAGATGTGGAGCTGGTAGCAATAAATACTGATGCCCAGGCTTTGCATTTTTGCAAAGTGCCAAAAAAAATTTTAATTGGTAAAAATATTACCAAAGGTTTGGGTGCTGGAATGGATACTTCTTTGGGTAAATTAGCCGCAGAAGAGAATAAAGAAGAAATAAAAGAAGCATTGATGGGTTCAGATATGGTATTTATCACCTGCGGGCTTGGAGGAGGCACTGGATCGGGGGCGGCGCCAATAATTTCGGATATTGCAAAAAGTTTGGGAATTTTAACTGTCGCGGTAGTTACTACCCCCTTTTCTTTTGAGGGCGAACAACGACAACAGATTTCAAAAAAAGCTATAGAAAATTTAAAAGGCAAGGTTGATTCTTTGTTGATAATTTCTAATGATAATTTATTAAAAATCATTGATGAAACAACAACAGTTTCTAATGCGTTTGAAATTTGCGATGATGTATTGCGCCAAGCAGTGCAAGGAATAACAGATTTAATTTTAACTCCAGGGATTATAAATGTTGATTTTGCTTCTGTGGTTTCTGTGATGAAAAATTCTGGTCAGGCTTTATTTGGCACCGGAAAAGCAGAAGGAGAAAACCGGGCTGTTGAAGCCGCAACAAAAGCAATTAGTTCGCCTTTACTGGATTTTTCAATTAAAGGGTCAAGAGGAATTTTGTTTAATGCATCGGGAAATGATATATCTTTAAATGAAATAAAAGCTGCAGCTAAAGTTATTACAGAAAATGTTGATCCTGGGGCGCAGATAATTTTTGGGGCAGTAAAAGATGCTACCTTAAAAAAGGGAGAAATAAAAATTACCGTAATTGCCACTAAGTTTTAAGAATACACAACTACCGTAAATTACAAAATGTCCATTTTGTAATTTACGGTAGTTGTGTATTATTGTTTAAAATTTAATAAAAACATGTCAAAAAAAATTGAGATAGGAGAAGGTTACGAATCTTCGGGGGAAGAAGAAATCATCTCTTTTTTAGATAAATTTAGATTGGGCGATTCTGTAAAATTTAATAGAGAAAGTGATAAAGTAGTATTTTACAAAGAAGCACCTAGCGACGGTAACGGAAAGAAGGGGAATAAAAATAGAAGTAAAAAAACACCATTAAGGCTTGAAAGAAAGAGTGAAATATTAGAAGAAGAAGGTTGGATTTTTGTTAGCTATGATCTTAAAGCTGACTATGTTTTTATTGGAAAAAAAAGTAAAAATGGAGCAATGGTGAGAAGTGTGAAATTAACAGTAAAGACATTTATTGAAAATCAAAAATAAGTTATTATGACAGAAAATAATACAAATGAAAAAGAACATGGGGATGATCTTAACTATCCCGATGATATCCTTAGGGGAAATGAGTGGCTATTGGAAGCGCGTCTATGGGATGCAAACACAGGGGAATATTCATGGTCAAAAGCCCCCGATAAATATACACCGGATTTTCTTCGTAAGGGGTTAAATTTAGGGATGACATATATAGAAATTTTAAAAAAACTACTAATGGGGATAGAGGCAAAAGAAGAAACTAAATATTCTTTAATGACTTTAGAAAATATAGGAGGTGAGTATAATGAAAAGATTTATTTATTAAATCAATTTAAAAATAGTCTAATGAAAAGATTGGGGGAAGAAAATTTTGAAAAACTGATTATTAATTTAAAAGAAGAAACTAAAAAATACGGACTTAATACAGAATATATAGTAAAACATCTTCAAAAAATTGAATTAGAAATTAAGGGGGAATTAGATAGAAAAAAAGAGGCTTTTGAGAGAATTCAAAGAGGATTTGAAAAAAAGCATAAATGGGAACTTGAAAAAGAGCGACATAGGCAAGAAGAACTTAAACAAGGAGAACTCTTAGAAACAAAAATAGATATGAGTGCTAGGCGAAAATCAAAAAAATAAAGCGACAAAAAATAAATAATTAAAACTTATGTCAGCAATTTACTCAAGGGAACCAGGATCTGAGCAGGATCCCCCAGAAATTGAAAATAAACTTAAATTTCGTAATCCAGACGCACAAAAACTATATGAAGAAAAATTAGCAAAAATAAAGGGATTAAAAAGAGAAAGTCCTGAATCAATAGCATATCAAATAGAAGAATTGCAAAAAAGGATTAGAATATTTGATGATCAAATTACTCCTGTAAAAAGAGAGTCGAATTCGAAACTTGAGGGTGAGAATGATATAAAAAAAGAAAAACAATTATCTATTGATCGAGCGAAGCAAAAAAGAGAAGAAAAAGAGTTGGAATTAAAATCTTTAGAAGAAGAATTGAATTTATTGAGAGAAGAATCTGGTTTTGGTTCGGGGGAGGGGTTAATGGGTTTTATGGACGACGGTATGTTGGGAATAGTAATTCCAGCAGAAAAATTATTAAGTTGGATTACATTTGGTAAATTTAAAGCATCGTTAGGTAAAAGATTTTACGAATTCTTGGGTAAAGAAGATAAAATAATAGAAAAAAAGGAAAAATTGATTAAAGAGATTGAAGACCTAAAAAAGAATTTGTAATTTTATTAATAATGACTTCGTCTAAAACTCTTTTTTATCTTTGCATTTCTTTTATTGCAGGAATATTATTAGCTTCATTAATTAAAATTCCCCACATTTTTTTGTGGGGTTTTTTAATACTCGGAGCTTTGGCTATTTTTATTTCTATTTTTTTCCATAAAAATTATTATGCGCTAATTGGATTTTGCATGCTATTTTTAATATTAGGAAGCGCAAGGCTGCAAATTTCTGAATTTAATGTTTTGCATAATACACTAAGCAAATTAATTGATACCCCAGAAAAAATTACCCTAATTGGCAATATTATTGAAGAACCTGATGTTAGAGATAAGATGCAAAAATTAAAAGTTCACCCGGTTAAATTTGCCATAGGCAATGTTCCGTCTTCAGCGGAACAATTTAACTGGGTAAAAATTAATGAGTTTGAGAGTGTGGTATTAGTTACTTTAAGTCCTTATCCAGAATATTACTATTTAGATACTATAAAAATTACAGGAAAACTAAAAACTCCCATAACGCTTGAAGATTTTAACTATAAAAATTATTTAATGAAGGAAGGCGTATATTCTATTATGGATTTTCCTAAAACAGAATTAATTACAAAAAATCATAGCAATGATGTATTTTCTTTTTTATACGAGAAAATATTATT